>Ga0154742_1074_pt5 | contig 54598 bp, 43 predicted proteins | sample Rifle2008BG16ft_FD_105750 | JGI IMG/M metagenome (GOLD analysis project Ga0154742, IMG submission 105750) | Candidatus Aminicenantes bacterium RBG_16_63_16 | reverse complement strand
GGGTTCGGAGTTGACGGCCAGGGAGCCGGTCTGGTCGAAGTTCTGATACCGGACGGCGCTCACGAGCGAGAGCCTCCGGAACAGCCGATAATCGAGGTCGAATTCATAGCGCTCCTGGGTACGATCGAAGGAACCCGATCCTGTGCCGGCGATCCTGAATTTCCGGTTGAGCTCATTGATCCCCGAGCCGGCTTCGGCATGGTTAAGGTCTTCCGTCAGGCTGCTCACCTGGGCCGTGCCTGACAGATGGAGGCGGTCGAACGGCCGGGCCGTGAAACGAAAAGCCTGGATGGACGTTTTCAGCTCGTAGGGTTCGTTCAGGAAATAGCTGTCCACCGTCGTCGGGTAGACGGCGTCCGGACCGCCGTCGGCGGCGCCGGGCAGGAAATAGCTGTTGTCGTTCTTGAAGTTGAGGCTTCTTGTTTCCAGGGCGAAAGTGTAACGCTTGTAATGAACGTTGAGCCCCACCGCGATCTGACGGGAGGTCTCTTCAACGGGCTTGTCGAACTGGAAGATCTCCCGCCCGATCTCCTGGCTCATCGTGCCGGCGCCCCTGCGGGTGAAGCGGTCGAAGCCGAAATGGACGTCGACATTCTGAGACAGCCAGAGCTTGGCCGAGCCGCTGTCGGTGACCCGGTCGAAGTCGAACATCTGGAGGTCATAAAGACTTCCGCCGTCGCCCTGGGCCAGGTCCTTGTAGTAGTAGGCGGACTTGCGGCGGTCGTACTTCAGATGGTACTTGCCGTATTTTTGAAGGCTGGCCGAGATCGTCTCGTAGGGTTCGCCGCCCAGGTTGACCATCGTCAGCTCGAACCGGTCGAAGAGCTTGCGGCCGGCCTCGTCCGGCATATACGAGAGATTGAGGTTGAAGAGCCGGGCGCCGTTCCTCAGGTTGAGGTCCGACCTGTACTTGGAGTTCGCCCCCGGGCCGCTGGTGTCGACCGTGCGGAATCCGAAGAGGAAATCACCCGTGAAACGGCCCTGGGCCGCGAGCGGGGAGACGGCCGCGCAGGCCAGGAAGAATCCCAGCGCGGCGGCCGCCGGCGCCATCCTGATCGTCTTTTTTTTGGTCATCTGGTTTCCCCTCACTTCAGGAATCTCGGGCTCAGGTTCGAGCCGTGGATGGCCGAATGGCAGGTCACGCAGTTCGTGCCGGAGGAGGTGAAGTTGGCGTGCCAGGCGGGGGCCACGGCGTGGCAGCTGAAGCAGAGGTCGGCGACGCTCTGCTGGACGAGCATATGCCGGTTGGTCGAACCGTGGACCTCGTGGCAGACCGTGCAGCCTTCGACCCTAGAGCTCTGGTGCTCGTAGATGAAGGGCCCACCCTTGTCGGGGTGGCACTCGAGGCAGGCTTCCTGCTTGAACCCGCCCAGCCGGACCCGGGTGGCCGGCTCGTGGGGGTCGTGGCAGGTCGCGCACGTCATCACGCCTTCCTGAAGGCGGTGCCGCTCGCTAAGCTGGAACTGGGCCGCGACTTCCTGGTGACAGATGGAACAGTTCTTGTTGGTGTCGGTCTTAAGCATCCCGGCCCTGACGGTTTCGCCGTGGACGGAGTGGCATGACGTGCAGTCGAGAGCGGCCTTGGCGTGCGGGCTCACCGCGTACTCCGGATTGTCTTTCTGGTGACACACCAGGCACTTGGCCGATTTCTCGGCCGGCAGGTCGGCAGGAGCGAATGCAAAGACGCCGCTCTTGCCTTCCTCCTCAATGTGCTTTTCGGCGCTGCCGTGGCAGGACGTGCAGGTCTTGTCTTTCAGGGCAGAATGGGGCCGGGCCGCGGCCGCCTTGACGATGTCTTCGTGGCAGGCGCCGCAGGTCTCGGCATCGTTATCGGGGCGGGCTTGACGGGGCGCCGCGCCCAGGGCGAGCACCAGGCCCGCCAGGGCGACGAGCGCGGCCGCTCCGATGACGAAGCGAGCGAACGGTTTGGGGACTGTCGCTGACAAATGACACCTCCTCCCGGAATTCATTGGGCATCCCGGATCGCAGTCGAAATCCATAATTTGGCGTAAATAATTGCGGACGAGCGATTCCACCCCGAGAAAATCCAGGCCGCCGCTCGAACGGCTTGTCAACCGGGCCCCACCTGGTTGAAGATGGCCCGCGTTGGTCCCCGGCTTCACTCCGGGCCTATTCCTACTAACCCTATAAGACCTATAAAATATATATAATATATAAAAACGCTGTAATATATAGAGAAGATAGCTCTGTTTGTCAAGGAAAACCGCGATTTTTTTTAAAAGACCCAAGCCGGGAGCCGCGTCGGTCAGAGCGGTGTTTTGACCGTGTCTTTGCTCCGGGGGAGCTTCTTTTCGCAGAGGTCGAGAACGTACTGGAGCGTGACCTTCTCGAAGTAGCCCTTGAGGAGCTCGGTCGCCTCCCTCCAGATCTCGTAGGCGGCGCACGTCGGGAGCCGACGGCAGAACTCCTTATCCTCGACGCAGTCGACGAGCGCGCACGACCCTTCCAGGGCCTCCAGGATAGAGCAGAGCGTGATCTCCGAGGGCTTCCGGGCCAGCGTGTAGCCTCCGCCCGCGCCCCGGATGGACTTGACGAGCTTGTAGATCTTGAGCGGGATGATGATCTGCTCGAGATACCGGATCGAGATCTCCTCTTCCTCGGCCACGCGTTTCAGGATGACCGGCTTCTGGCCGTTGCTGTAATTCCGGGCCAGGTTGAGCATCAGGCGGGTCCCGTATCGTCCTTTGGTGGAAACTCTGATCATGGCGGCCTCCTCACAGTTGCGCGCGCTCCGTATGAACCGGACCATATTGTATCCGAGTTTCCCGGACGAATTCAACATAAATCTATCGGAACTATAAGAATTGTAGGCTTTAGGCGGCCGGGCGCGCCGGCCCGGAATTCCGGCCAGTACATACGTCAAAAAAGGGGATAATTTTCGCTAAGCTATTTTTTTTCTATTAGATACAAAGGAAAACATCTGGCTGATTCCTGCTTTGCCCACAAAAATTTCGGGGGACTCCAGGGAGGTCTGTCCATTGACAATACGAGTTCTCAGAGTTTAAAATAAGCCCCGTTTGATTTCCGAATGGTTTTTTCTATTGCGCTTTCCTTGAAGAGAATGCCTCCTCGGGCAAGAATAATGACCATCCCTTATTCAATGGCATCCCGGAAAGAGCTGTATTTGGTGCTTTTTTATTTATTTTTTGGGGGTCGGCATGAGCCGGAAAAACGGGGCCAAGAATAAGCGAGAATCAAAAAAAGACGCGACCACCCTGCGCCGTCGGGTCGCCGAATTAGAACAGTCTGAAGCCACGCAGAAGCTGGTCAGAAACGGCTTGCGGTCCGAGCTTCAAGATTCGCGGCCACATGAATCCGAGATTGCCGCGATGCTCGAGGGCGCCCGCCTGGTCCTGACCCACCCCGGTTTTGAGGCCGCCGCTCGATCCTTATTTCATACCTGTAGAAAAGCGATCGGCGCCACGAGCGGTTACATCGCCCTTTCGTCGAAGGACGGGGCCTATAATGATGTGGTGTTTGTTGATTCGGGCGGGCGGCCGTGCCGGGTCGGGACTTCGGGTCCGATGCCGATTCGAGGCCCGCAAAAGGAAGTCTATCGCTCGGGCCAGGCCGTGTCCAGCAACGCCTTCTCCCGGAGCCGGTGGGCCAGGGTCCTGCCCAAGGGGCATGTTCGACTCGATAACGTATTATTCGCGCCGTTGATCATTGACGACAAGGTCGTCGGACTGCTCGGTCTGGCCAATAAACCTGGCGGTTTCCATGAGGGTGACCTCCGCCTGGCCATGGCCTTCGGCAGCTATGCCTCCCTGGCGCCGCGGAGCAGCCGGTCTCTCGATTCCCTCAAGCGGAGCGAAGATCTGTTCTCGGCGGTCGCCCGAACGGCCAATGACGCCATCATCACCATCGATCATCGCGGAACCATCGTGTCCTGGAACCCGAGCGCGGAGACTATGTTCGGCTATCGGGCCGCTGAAATCGTAGGCCGGGGCGTTGATCTCATCATGCCCAAGAGGTTTCGGGACGTGAAGCAGAAAGGGATGCAGCGCCTCGCCGCCGGGGGGAAAGCGAGGCTGATCGGGAGGTCGGTCGAACTGGCCGGGCTGAGAAAAGACGGCGGAGAATTCCCGGCGGAGCTTTCCCTTGCCACGTGGAAGACAAAAGACGGCGCTTTCTTCACCGGCATCATCCGCGACATCACCGCGCGCAAGCGGGCCGAGAGTGCGCTTCAGGTGTCGGAAACCCGGTACCGGCGGCTTTTCGAAACCGCTCAGGACGGCATCATCATCCTCGATGCCGCCACGGGTCAGATCGATGACGTGAATCCATACCTGAGCCGGATGTTGGGCTACGAAAAAGAAGAGCTGTGCGGCAGGAAACTGTGGGAGATCGGCCCGTTTAAGAACGTCGAGGCATCGAAAACTGCGTTCCAGGAGCTCCAGAAGAAAGGGTACATCCGATTCGAAGATCTGCCCTTGGAAACCAGAAGCGGACGGCCGATCGACGTGGAATTTGTCAGCAATGCTTATCCGGTTGATCATAAGAGGGTCATTCAATGCAATGTTCGCGATATCACGATTCGCCGGCAGGCCGAGAAAGATCTCCAAAGGCATCGCGAGCAACTCGAGGAGCTGGTCCTGGCGCGCAGCGCCGAGCTGACCAAGCGTGAAGAACGGTATCGTTCGCTCGTCCTGGCGACCGCCCAGATCGTCTGGCTGACCAACCCGCAGGGCAAGGTAACCGAAGAGCTTCCCACGTGGCAGGAGTTCACCGGCCAGAGCGGACAGGACGTCAGGGGCCGGGGCTGGCTCAACGCGCTGCATCCGGATGACCGTCAGCCGACCGCCGCGATCTGGGCCCGGGCGGTTAAGAAGCGCACGCTTTATGAAACCATCTATCGTCTCCGCCGCCGCGATGGAGAGTATCGTCATGTCGTCGCCCGGGGCGTGCCCGTCCAGGAGAAAGACGGCCGGATTCGCGAATGGGTCGGAACGTGCACGGATATCACCGAGAGAAAACGGGCGGAGGACGAGATGCTGCGACTGGCCGCGGTCGTCGAGCAGGCGAGTGAATCGATCGTCACGACGGACCCGGAGGGAGTCATTTCCTACGTCAATCCGGCTTTTGAGGCCATTAACGGGCACCTTCATGGCGAGCTTCTCGGGAAAAAATACGATGATGTTTTCGCCGACGAAATCTTGAAGATAGAACCCGAAATCACGCTCCGCGACGCTTTTGCCAGAGGCTGTCCGTGGAACGACCATCTCAGAAGGAGGACGAAGACCGGCCGGACTTGCGAACTCGAGGTGAAGGTTTCCCCGATTCGGGACGCCTCCGGAAAAGTGCTCCATTATTCCATCATCGAGCGGGACGTCACCCGGGAAGCCCAATGGCAGCAGCACGTCCGCCAAGTGCAAAAGATGGAAGCCCTGGGGACGCTGGCGGGAGGTGTCGCGCACGATTTCAACAATATCCTGACGACCATCGGGATCAACACGGAGCTGGCTCTTCTCGAGACGAACCTGAGAAACCCTGTCCTGGGCTATCTGCAGCTCGTTGTCGCGGCGTCAGACCGGGGAAAGGAGCTGGTCAGGCAGATCCTCACCTTCAGCCGGCGGAACGAGCCCGACCGGAAGCCCATTAAACTGGGACCCGTCGCCAAGGAAGCTCTCAAGTTCCTTCGCTCCTCTCTGCCCTCCTCCATCGAGATCGATGAAAAGATCATCGCCCAAAAAGACCTGATCGTCGGCGACGCGATCCAAATTCATCAAGTCCTGATGAATCTCTGCAATAACGCGACTTTCGCACTTCGTGATGGCGGGGGGAGGCTGGCTGTCCATCTGACTGAGGTCGAGGACGAGGCCGGCCGGGCGGATGCCCCTCCCGAACTCAAGCCGGGTCCTTATTTGAAGCTGGATGTCAGAGACACCGGCCAGGGAATACTCCCGGAGATTCTGCCGAAGATCTTTGATCCTTTCTTTACCACAAAGCATCCGGGTGAAGGAACGGGGATGGGGCTGGCTGTCGTCGATGGCATTATCAAGAGCCATGGGGGAGCCATCGCCGTTTCCAGCGAGTCGGGTCAAGGATCGACGTTCAGCGTTTATCTTCCTCAGTCACCAGGAGAGCCGGCGTCTGAGCTTCGAGCGGCCAGGTCGATTGTCGGGGGCAAGGAGAGAATCCTGCTGGTCGATGATGAAGAGGACCAAGTCCGGAGCGCCAAACATCTGTTGGAAAAACTCGGTTACCGAGTCACGGCCAGAAAAGACAGCCGGACAGCGTTGAGCGTTTTCGAAACCACACCGGAGGCGTTCGATCTCGTGATCACCGATCAGATCATGCCTCGACTGACAGGCACGGCGATGGCAGAAGCCATGGTGCGGATTCGAAAAGATATCCCCATCATTCTCCGCACGGCCCTGCCGGAGCCGATCGGGATAGATGAGGCTAAGGCTATTGGCATACGGGAGTTCTTATTGAAACCGTACTCCATGGGCGAGATGTCGGAAGTCATCCGCCGGGCCATAGCCGGGCCGTGAGACAAGGAACTGACATGAAAACCGAAATCCTGCTCGGCGACGAGGCCGTGGCGCTGGGCGCCGTCCACGCGGGACTGACCGGAGCCTACTCCTATCCCGGGACGCCGGCCTCGGAGATCATGGAGTTCCTGATCAACCTCCGGGAGCGGCACCCGGGCCTCAGGGCGGCCTGGTCGGTCAATGAAAAAGTCGCCTACGAGGACGCCCTGGGCGTCTGCTTCGCCGGCAAGCGGGCCATGGTCTCGATGAAGCACGTGGGGCTGAACGTGGCCGCCGACCCGTTCATGAACTCGGCGATCACGGGGACAAACGGCGGCCTGGTCGTCGTCGCCGCCGACGACCCGGGCATGCACAGCTCCCAGAACGAGCAGGACAGCCGTTACTACGCCCGGTTCGCCAGGATTCCCTGCCTCGAGCCGTCCAACCCCCAGGAAGCTTACGACATGGCCCGGGACGCGTTCGATATCTCCGAAGCTCACGGGGTTCCGGTGATGATCCGGCTCGTCACCCGCCTCTCGCACAGCCGCTCGCTCGTCCGGCCGCGCGAACCGCGCGGGGAGAACGCTCTGCGCTGCGGCGCGCCCGAGGACTGGACCCTCCTGCCGTCGAACGCCCGCCGCCGGTTCAAGCGGCTGCTGGCCATGCAGGACGACTTCATCAAGCTGTCCGGGGAATCGGCGTACAACGCGCTCGAGCTCAACCTCAGGAACAGGGCCCTGGGCGTCATCGCCTCGGGCATCGCCCACAACTATGTCCAGGAGAATTACCTCGACCCCGGCGAAACGCCGTCCCTCCTCAAAGTCGGCACCTATCCGCTCGCCGAGACGCTGGTGCGGAAGCTGGTCGGGCACGTCGACGAGGTCCTCGTCGTGGAGGAAGGATACCCGCTCATCGAGGAAACGCTGAAGGGCGTTTACGGCCTACCCGGCAAGAAGCTCAGGGGGAAGCTCTCGGGAGACCTGCCGCTCACGGGCGAGCTCTCGCCCGAGGCGGTGCGGTCCGCGCTCGGCCTCCGGCCCCTCCCCAAAATGTCCCTGGGCGGGTTCAAGCTCGCCCTGCGTCCGCCGCAGCTCTGCCAGGGCTGTCCCCACGGGGACACGCTGACGGCCCTCACCAAAGCCTTGCAGGGCTACGATAACGGTAACGTCTTCAGCGATATCGGGTGCTACACGCTCGGTGCCTACCCCCCCTACAGCGCCGTCCAGACCTGCGTCTGCATGGGCGCCTCGGTGAGCATGGCCAGGGGCGGCGCCGACGCCGGCGTTCATCCTTCGGTGGCGGTGATCGGGGACTCGACGTTCGGCCACTCCGGCCTGACCCCGCTCCTCGAGGCCGCCGCCCACGACAGCGACATGACGGTGATCATCCTCGACAACGGCACCGTGGCCATGACCGGCGGCCAGCCGAGCTACGCGTCAGGAGAGCGGCTGCTGAAAATGATCGAGGGCGTCGGCGTGCCCCGGGAGCGCCTCCGGGTCATCGAGCCGCTGCCCAAGAACCTGGAAAAGAACATCCTGATCATGCGCCAGGAATTCGAGCACCGCGGGCTCTCCGTCATCGTCGCCGTGCGCGAGTGCCTCGAGGAAGCGAAGAAAAAGCGGCGGAGGGGGTAGATGAAGCAGGACATCATCCTGGCGGGCGTCGGCGGCCAGGGCATCCTCTCGATCGCCTACGTCATCGCCAGCGCCGGCCTGGAGGAAGGCCTCGAGGTCAAGCAGGCGGAGGTCCACGGCATGTCCCAGCGCGGCGGGGCCGTCGAATCGCATCTCCGGCTGGCCGACGCGAAAATCGCGAGCGACCTCATCCCGCGGGGCGGGGCCGACCTCATCCTGAGCGTCGAGCCGCTCGAGGCCCTCCGCTATTTTGACTTCCTCGGTCCGGACGGGATGGTCATCACCAGCCGGACGCCCTATGTCAACATCCCCGATTATCCCGATGTCGCGTCCCTGGCGGCCAAAATCGCCGAGGCGCCGCGGCACAGCATCGTCGATTCGGAGGCGCTCGCCCGGGAGGCCGGGTCGACGCGGAGCCAGAACATGGTCGTGCTGGGCGCCGCTTCCGGGCATCTCATCGTCCGCGAGGACGACCTCCTAAAATATATTAAGGTGCTCTTCCAGCCCCGGGGCGAGAACGTGGTGGCCGCCAACCTCAAGGCCTTCGCCCTCGGCCGTGACGCCGCGGCCGCCCACGGGAAGGGCTGAGAGCCGGCGGATCTGCCGCGGGCCGCGCCGGGCGGGCCGGCCGGGAAAGGGACGATGCGCAACGCAACAGACAAGATCCTGAAGCTTTTCGCCCGGGCCGAGAAAGAAAAAAGGAGCGTGCTGTTCGAGCACGAGGTCTACGCGCTCCTTCGGGCGTGCGGCATCGCGACGCCCCATTTTATCTTCGTCCCCCGCGGGACGAGGCTGACCGGAGACGACCTGGGGCCGCTCGGCAGCGCCGGCGTCGTGGTCAAGGTCATCTCTCCCGAGATCCTCCACAAGTCGGACGTGGGCGGCGTGGCGTTCGTTCCGAACGCCGCCGGCGCCGTCAACGCGGCCATCCGGGGCATGATCTCCCGGGTCCCGGCGAGGTTTGCCGAATGGCTGGCGCAACACGACCGGCAGGACGGCTCCGAGGGCCGGACCGCGGAAGACATCGCCGCGAAGATCCGCGGGGTTCTGGTTGTCGAGAAGGTTGCTGCCGAGGATATCGGCTTCGGGTCGGAGCTTCTCGTCGGCCTCCGGAACTCCCGCGAGTTCGGACCGGTCGTGACCATGGGGTTGGGCGGGCTCGACGTCGAATACCTGAACGAAAGGCTCAGGGAAGGGCGGGCGCTGGCCATCGGCTCGGCCCACCTCCTGCGCCGGAGCGGCCTCGCGCCGGCGCTTTCGCGCCTGGCGGTCACCGGCAAACTCATCGGCGGGTTCAGGGGAAAACCGGCCCCCCTGGCCATGACGGCGCTCATCGATATCTTTGAGAAGTTCGGCCGGCTGGGGCGGCTTTTTTCTCCCTTCGGCCGGAGATTCCCCTATGTCATCGAGGAGGCCGAGGTCAACCCGTTTGTCATTCGCGGGGGCCGCCTCCTGCCGCTCGACGGGCTGTGCCGGTTCTCCCGGCGCCACGAGCCGCCGCGGCCGGCGATCCACGGCCGGATTGAGCACCTGCTCCGGCCGGCGTCGATCGGCATCATCGGCGTCTCGGAGCGGCTGAACCTGGGCCGCCTCATCCTGAAAAACATCCTCCGGGAGGGATTTCCGCGCGAGCGCGTCTATGTCGTCAAGCCCGGGCTCACCGAGATCGAGGGCTGCCGGTGCGTTCCGGAAATCCGCGACTTGCCTGAGACGGTCGACCTGTTCGTCCTGACCCTGGGCGCGGAGCAGAGCCCGGCCGTCGTCGAAGCGCTCATCACCTTCGGCAAGGCCCGGTCGGTGATCATCATCGCCGGCGGCCTGGGCGAGAAGAAGGGCACGGAAGACTTGGAAGCGAATATCCGGGGACTTCTAAAATGGGGGCGCGACGCGGGGAAGGTCACCCCGGTCATCAACGGCGGGAACTGCATGGGGATCTATTCCGCGCCCGGAAAATACGACACGACATTCCTGCCGCCGCATAAGCTGGCCAGCCCCGGAAAGGGCCATCCGGGCCTGGTCTATCTCAGCCAGAGCGGCGCCTTCATGGCCTCCCGGATGAGCAAGCTGCCGGGCGTCGAGCCGCTGTTCGCGATATCTTTGGGCAACCAGCTCGACCTGACCGCTTCGGATTACCTGAACTATTTTCTGGAGTCGGGCGAAGCCTCGGTTTACGCCCTCTATATCGAGGGCTTTGTCCCCGGGGACGGCCTGGCGCTTGCCCGGGCGGCGAAGGAATTGGGAAAGCTCGGAAAATCCGTCCTGGTCTATAAAAGCGGCCGGTCGCCCGAGGGGAGGCGAGCCACGGCCGGACACACGGCCTCGGTGGCCGGGGATTACGAGGTCTGCCGCGCCGTGCTCGAAAGCGCCGGCGTTTTCCTCGCCGAGACGATTGGCGAGTTCGAGGACGCCCTCCGGGTCCTGCCGCGGCTCGCGGGCAAGACTTTCGCCGGCCGGCGCGCGGCCCTCGTCAGCAACGCCGGGTTCGAATGCGTCATCATGGCCGACGGGCTGAAGAGGGGAGACGGCCTGGAACTGGCGCGGCTTTCGCCGCCGACCGTCTCGGGGATCGCCGGCCTCTTCAAACCCCTGGGTATCGACCGGCTCCAGGACGTCCGCAACCCTCTCGACCTGACGCCCGTCGCCGATGACGCGACGTTCGCCGGCGCCATCGACCTGGTGCTGGCCGACCGGGGGGTGGACTGCGCCGTCGTCTCGCCCGTCCCGATGACCGCGGCGCTCCAAACCCTGGCCCCGGCGCCGGAGCACGGCGAAGACATTCGAAGTCCGGAGAGCGTCGGGCAGCGGCTGGTCGCGATCCTGGGGCGGTCCGCGAAGCCGGCCGTCGTCAACATCGACGCCGGCCCGCCCTACGATCCGCTGGAGCGGCTGCTCGAGGAGGCCGGGCTCCCGGTTTTCCGGAGGTCGGACGACGCCCTGCGCTTTCTCGGCAAGCTCGTCAACCTCCGCCTCCGCGCCGCCGGCAAACGCTAGCCTGCACCCTGCGGCCACGGCCGAATCGGACTGCATTTCCGTTCCTGTGAAGGCCAGGAACTGAGTGAAGGGTGGCGCGGCGTGGGGGCCCCCCGCCGACCGAACGTTTGATGATCGCAACATCACCGATACCATAAAACATGACTGACCGTTCGGGCGCCGGGGGATCGCCGTGACAGGACCCTAGCTTCAAGAAAACCACCACAGGAACGGGAATGCGTATCGGAATCGACGGAGCGGACCGGATTTGATAAAATATGTATCGCATGAAGGTATCGAATACTGGAATAGTCCCTGGCGCTATGGGAATCTTGCTGTTCGCGGCGCTGGCGGCCGGGGCGGCAGCCGCTCAGGTTGAGTCAGCCGATCTGGCCAAGTTCCTTCCGGCCGAAATCGACGGCTGGCGGCCGGCCGCGGCGGACGAGCTCTACACCGGGGACAGGATCTTCGAATACATCGACGGCGCGGGCGAGGTCTACCGGGCCTACAATTATCGGAGCTTATTGGCGCGCCGTTATGCGCGGCCGGGCCAGCCGGACATCATCGCCGATTTTTTCGACATGGGCGTGGCCGCCGACGCGTTCGGCGTTTTCACCCACGGCCTCGAGGGCGCGCGTCTCGACATCGGCCAGGGCGCCGTCGCCTCGGAAGGACAGCTCTCGTTCTGGAAGGACCGGTACTATATTTCTCTTTATGCTGAAACCCAGACGCCGGAGGTCCGGCGGGCGCTTCTCGGTTTGGGCAGGGTCATCGCGGAATCGATCCCCGGAGAAGGCCATCGGCCAGGTATCCTGGCTCTTTTTCCCCAGGGGTTCGACATCCGGCAGGCCCGCTATTTTCACAGGCATGTGATCCTCAACTATCATTATTTCGTGGCCAGCGATAATATTCTCTTTCTTGACGGGAGGACCGAGGCGGCTCTCGCGGCCTCGGGGGATGGGGTCCGGAAGACCTACCTCCTCATAGTCCGGTATCCTTCTGACGAGGACGCGGAAAGAGCCCGGCAGAGCTTCGAGAAGAGCTATCTTCACACCGATGCCGTACGCGGGGCTGTCGAGATAAAAAGAGGGAAATGGTCGGCCGCCGTCTCCCGGCGCGCTCATCTGTTCATCGTCTTCGACGCGGCCACGCGGGAAGAAGCCCGGGACATTCTCGAGAAGGCCGCCGGCAAGCTGGCCGGCCTGATGATTATTGCACATCCGGAGTGCGTGAAGCGACCCTGAACAAGGAGGCCAGATGACGAATCGAACCTGGAGCCGCCGTGAATTCCTGAAAACAGCCGCGGTGACACCCTTGGCCGCGGCGATCGGGCCGGCCACGCGGGGGATGGCTCCCGCCCAATCCGGCGCCAAAACCAGGGTCGTTCTTATCCGGGACCGGAACGCGCTCGACGCCGCGGGCGTGCGCAACCCCGCGGTCATCCAGAAAATGCTGGACGAGGCGGTCTGCGCGCTCCTCGGCGAAAAAGATCCCGTCGCGGCCTGGAAAACGCTCATCCGGCCGTCCGACATCGTAGGCATCAAGACCAACGTCTGGCGGCCGATCGACACCGGAGAGGCCGTCGAGCAGGCCCTCAAGCGGAGGATCATGGATGCCGGCGTGACCGAAGACCGGATCGGCCTCGATGATCGCGGCGTCCTCCGCAATCCCATATTTCAGAAAGCCACGGCCCTCGTCAACGCCCGGCCCGCCCGGACCCATTACTGGTCCGGCATGGGAAGCTGCATCAAGAACTACATCATGTTTGTCCCCCAGCCGTGGGCCTATCACGGGGATGCCTGCGCCGACCTGGCCAGGATCTGGTCGCTTCCTCCGGTCATGGACAAGACCCGCCTCAATGTCCTCGTCATGCTGACGCCACTTTTCCACAGCGTCGGCCCCCACAACTTCAGCCGGGATTACGTCTGGCCCTACAGCGGAATCCTGGTCGGCCGCGACCCGGTGGCCGTCGACGCCACGGGATTCAGGATCCTCCAGGCGAAAAGGCTCCAGCACTTCGGCGAGGATCGGCCCCTCGAGACGTCCGCCCATCACATCGCGCTGGCCGACACCCGCCACCACCTGGGAGTGAGCGACCCCGGCCGGATCGACCTCGTCAGGCTCGGCTGGCAGGAAGATATCGTCATCTGAAAGGAAACGATGCCCATCTACGAGTACCACTGCCGCAAGTGCGGGAAGAAATCCACCTTCATAACGCTCTCGGTCAAGGCCGCCCTCGAGCCCGCCTGCCGGAAATGCGGCAGCCGCGATGTCGTCAAGCTCGTCTCCCGGGTCTCGATCTCCCGTTCCGAGGAGAGCCGGATGGAGAGCCTGGCCGACCCCTCGAAACTCTCCGGAGTGGACGAAAACGACCCCCAGAGCCTGGCCCGCTGGATGAAGAAAATGGGGAAGGAGATGGGCGACGAGATGGGCGATGATCTCGACGAGTCGATCGACGAGGCTATGGAGCAGGCTGGGGGCGAAGGCGCGGACGAGGACGACGCGGGGGAAGGCGGCGGGGCGGACGAGATTTCCTAGAGCGTCCGCCTCAACCCGTCGATGAGCTGTTCAATCTGCGCGGTGGTGTGCGTCGAGAAGACCGTGATCCTGAGGACTCCCTGCGGCGGCGTTCCAGGATATTTCATCAGGGCGATGGCGATGCCCCGGTCGAAAAGCGCCCGCTGAATTTTCTCCATGGCCGCGTTGGTCCGGAGGGACCAGGCCGCGATGGGGACGGGCGTATCGTCCGCTTCCACGCCGATTTTTCTCAAGCCCGCCTTGGCGAGCGCGGCGTTCCGCCTCAACCGCGCCCGCATTTCGGGATGTGAGCCCAGGATTTCGATGCCCTTGGCCGCGGCGGCGGCGACGGGCGTCGGGGTCGGCGTCGAACCCAGGTAAGCGTTCTGCTTCCGAACCGAAGCGATGAGCTTCCTCCCGCCGACGATAAACCCGCCGTGTCCGCCGAACGCCTTGCTCAGGGTCCCGGCCAGGTGGGCGGCCTCCGGCGGCAGCCCGAAATGCTCCCTGACCCCGCGGCCGTTCGGGCCGAGCACGCCCGCGCCGTGGGCATCGTCCACGGCCAGGAGCCCCCGGCACGGGGCGAGCGTCCGGACGTATTCCGGGAGGGGCGCGATCTTCCCGTAGACGGGGAAAACGCCGTCCGTCATGACCAGGGGTCGCCAGCCCGGCCGGAGCTTCTTCCTGAGCCGCGCCTCGAGGTCACCGGGGTCGCGGTGGCGGAAAGGAAAAACCGGCTTCTTCACCGAGGCCGCCGCATCCACGACCGAGACGTGGGCCGCTTCGTCGATGAACACGGCGTCGAACTCAGCCTTGAGCGCCTGCGCCAGTATCAGGAGGCTCAGGTAGCCGGAGCCGAAATAGGCGGCCTCCGCCGTCCCGAAGAATTCCCTGAGCCGGGTTTCGACGGCCGCCAGCGCCGGGTTGTTGCCGAACCCGGCCCGCGAGGTCGCGCTGTGGGTGCCGAAGGACCGGAAGGCCTCGATCCCGGCGCGGATAAGCCCGGGATGCCCCTGGAGCCCGAAATACCCCGTCCCCCCGAAATATATGCACCTCTTACCGTCGATGACCGTGACGGCGCCGGGAGGGCTTTCCATGACGCTCATGGCTTTCTTTGCGGCCATCTAGACCTTCCTGAGCTTCCGCAGGAACGCGGGGTCGACAGCGACCCCCAAGCCCGGCGTCTCGGGGAGATGGATCGTCCCGCCGGCGAGCTCCATCCCGCCGATGACGGGGTCGACGGCATGCAAGGTGTGGCCGTCGAGGTCGGCGAAGATGATATTTCTTTCGGCGGACATGACGTGCGCCGCGGCCGTGAGCGCCAGGCGCGACTCGAGCATGCAGCCGACCATCGACCGGATGTTGGCGGCCTCGGCGATGTGGGCGATCTTCAAGGCGTTCCGGACCCCGCCGCACTTCATGAGCTTGATGTTGAAATAATCGCAGGCCCCGGCCCGCACCAGGCTGATCGCGTCGTGGGGCGAGAAAAGCGCCTCGTCGGCCATGACCGGAATGGGGCTCCGGCGCCGTACCTCCCGGAGCCCGGACGAGTCCCAGGAGGCGACCGGCTGCTCCACGAAATCGACCCGGAACTCCTCCATGCTCCGGAGGGCGAGAATGGCCTGGGGCACGGTCCAGCCCTGGTTGGCGTCGATGCTGATGCCGCAGCCGTCTCCCACGGCTTTTCTGATGGCGGCCAGCCGCGCCCGGTCAAGGTCGGGGTCCTGGCCGACTTTGATCTTGATCTTCCGGAACCCCGAGGCGGCAAAACCGGCGGCGCGCCCGGCCATCCGCTCGGGTGTATCGAGGTCGGCCGTGATGTCGGTTTCGATGGCGGCCTTTTCTCCTCCCAGAAACTGGAAGAGGGGCAGGCCGGCGGCCTGGCCAGCGATGTCATAGAGCGCCATATCGAAAGCCGCCACGATGCTCGGGTTCGCGTCGATCAGCCGGCCGGCTTCGCGGAGAAAGACGCCGACCGCCAGGGGATCCCGGCCGATGAGGATGTCTCGAAGGTTCCTGGCGACGGCGACGTTTGTATCCTGGGTTTCTCCCGTGATGGGCGGGAAAGGACAGGCTTCGCCCCAGCCTATGAGGTCCGCGTCGGTCTCGACCCGGATGAGCACGTCGTTCGCGCCGTTCATCGTCCCGATCGAGATCCGGAACGGGTGCTGAAGGGGGATGTCGAAATAGAAGATATCGATGTTCCGGATTTTCATTTTGAGCTCCCTATCGCGGCCCGAAGATCTTGGTCCCGAGGCGCACCATGTTCGCGCCCTCCTCGACGGCGACGAGGTAGGAGTGCGACATGCCCATCGAGAGCCAGGTCAGGCTGACCCCGGGAATGCCCAGGGCCTTGAGGCTTTCGAACAGCCCCTGGGTGAGACGGAAGTACGGCCTCGAATCCTCGGGTTCGCCCGTCTCCGGTCCCATGGTCATCAGGCCTTCGACGCGGATATTGGCAAGCGCCGCGACCTCGCGCACCAGGGTTTCGGCGGCCTCGGGCGGGACGCCGGCTTTCTGCGGCTCGCGGCCGCTGTTGATCTCGATAAATACGGGCATGATCTTGCCCTGCTCCCGCGACCGCTTGTCGATTTCTGCGGCCAGGGCGGCGGAGTCCACGGTCTCGATGAGGTCGAACAGCTCGACCGCTTTTTTGGCCTTGTTTTTCTGGAGGTGGCCGATGAAGTGCCAGGCCGCCCGGCGGCCGACGACGGCGAAGGCGGCCGCGGCCTCCTGCACGTAGTTTTCGCCGATGAGGCGGACGCCGGCTTCGATGGCCTCGAGGACCTCGGCCGGAGTCCGTGATTTGGCCGCCGCCACGAGCGCCACGCCGGGCGGGAGCTCCCGGAGCAGGGCGGCGACATTGTCTCGAATCATGGGATATCAACATCATCACTCAAAACCGGGCCGGAATTCAAGCCGAAATGCCGATGTGATATAATTCCGCCGCTTGGCAGGCGATACTGAGACCCCGCTTCAGGAGCAAGACCGTGGGAAAGAGCATCCGTGAAGAGCTCGAGGATATCGAACGGAGGATCCTCTCCGCTAAAGCAGCCTTCAGCTCGGACTCGCTCGGCCGGGTGAGGCCCGAGGCCCCGCATCCTTTCCGCACGGCCTTCCAGCGGGACCGGGACCGGATCATCCATACGAAATCGTTCCGCCGGCTCAAGCACAAAACCCAGGTCTTTCTGGCGCCTTTCGGGGACCATTTTCGCACCCGCTTGACCCACACCCTCGAGGTCTCCCAGATCGCCCGGACGATCGCCAAAGCCCTGCGGCTCAACGAGGACCTGACCGAGGCGGTCGCGCTGGGGCACGACCTGGGGCACACACCCTTCGGCCATGCCGGCGAGGACACTCTCCGCAGCCTCCTCCCCGACGGTTTCACCCACTACGAGCAGAGCCTGAGGGTGGTCGAGAAGCTGGAGTACGACGGGAAGGGCTTGAACCTGACGGTCGAGGTCCGGGACGGCATCCGGCGGCACTCCAAGGGGCGGGGCGAGATCCTGGAGATCAAGCCCAAGGACAAGCCCCGGACGCTCGAGGGGCAGATCGTGCGGGTGTCCGATGTCATCGCTTATGTCAATCACGACATCGACGACGCCCTCCGGGCGGGGATCATCAAGGAAGATGATATCCCGCCCCATCTTGTGAAAGCGCTCGGCCGGTGGCACGCGTCGCGCATCGACCGGATGGTCGAGGACGTGGTCCGGGCCAGCCTGAAATGCGGTCTCGAGCGGATCTGCATGAACCGGGACACGCTGGGGGCCGTCGTCGAGCTCAGGGAATTCCTCTACGAGAAAGTCTACGGCAGCCCGTTCGCCCGTGAGGAGGTCGACAAGGCCAAAAAAATCCTGACCGATCTCTTTCGCCATGTCCATGACGACCCGTCGGACTACGTCAAACCCTATCCCGCCGGGGACACCCTCCTCCGGCGGACGGCGGATTTCATCGCCGGCATGACCGACCTCTATGCCATGGCGCTTTTCAAGCAGCTGTTTTTCCCCCGGTATTGGTCGGATTGATGCATGAGCACCGGATGCCTTCCGTGGGTCATCGTCAACTTCCACGAAGACTGAAACCAGCAAGTGGTGCGTTTCGTAAATAACTTGGCTTTCAAAATGAGAAACGAAGACACACCACCGCGGGGGAGGATGAAGGAGGGCTTGACGTGAAACGGGTTCGTCACTTATCCCATAAGTCCGGCGCCCCGTTTCAGGCGCTGGTGTTGGTTGCCTTATGCGCCCTCGGCCCGGGCCTGATGGCTTGGCTGTTCGGGTCGCCCAGGGGGTCCGTGGGCGCGGCGCCTGTCGCCGCTTCAGCCGTGACGTTCACGAAAGCGGCGCTGACAATCCCGACCTACCTCACCGGCGAGCCCGAGCGCAACCCAGTATTTTATTTCGGCCGCGCCTACCAGGGCGCCCGGGGACCCGTTTATCCTTACCCTCTTCTTGATGCCCTGACGACGCAACGGACCGATAAAACCTACACGGCTCTCTACCTGGAAAACGAGTACGTGAGGTTCTGCGTCCTGCCGGAGCTGGGCGGCCGCATCTTCGAAGCAGTCGACAAGACCGACGGCTACAATTTCTTCTACCGGCAGCACGTCATCAAGCCCGCGCTCATCGGCCTGCTCGGCGCCTGGATCTCGGGCGGCGTCGAATGGAATATCCCCCACCACCATCGCGCCACCTCGTTCCTGCCGGTCGATTGGGCGGTCTCGGAAAACCCCGACGGCGGAAAGACGATCTGGGTGGGGGAGACCGAGCTCCGCCACCGGATGAGGTGGGCCGTCGGGCTGACCCTTCGCTCGGGCTGTTCAGCGCTCGAGGTGAGCTACAGGATCTTCAACGGCACCCCGTTCGCCCAGTCGATCCTCTGCTGGGCGAACGCCGCGGTCCATGCCAATAAGGACTACCAGATCATCTTCCCTCCGGGCACGCGGCTGGCCACCTTTCACGGCAAGAACGAGTTTTCCCGGTGGCCGGTATCTCATGAGGTCTATAACGGCGTGGATTACACCAGGGGGGTCGATGTCGGCTGGTGGAAAAACCACCCGTCGCCAACGTCCTTTTTCGCTTACGATTCCGACGAGGATTTCCTGGCGGGTTACGACCACGGCCGGCAAGCCGGCGTCGTTTTTACGGGCGACCATACCGTGACTCCCGGCAAGAAGCTCTGGACTTGGGGCACGGGAACCGAGGGCGTGCTCTGGGAGAAAATCCTCACCGACGAGGACGGGCCCTATCTTGAGCTCATGTTCGGCTCCTTTTCGGACAATCAGCCGGACTACAGCTGGATTAAGCCCTATGAGCTCAAGACCGTCTCGCAGACCTGGTACCCCATCCGCGGCATCGGCGGCGTCCAGGCGGCCAACGCGCAAGCGGCCTGCCGACTCGAGCTCAAGGAGGGGCCGCGGGCGGCCGTCGGATTCCTGGCGACATCGGCGCACCGAGGCGCCGTCGCCCGGCTGGCGCTCGATGGGTCCGCGAATAAAACCATCCTCGAAAAAAAACTCGACCTCGGGCCCGGCCGTCCCTTCAGCGCCGAGGTCGCGCTTCCCGCCGGCGTCTCCGAGGAATCCCTGTACCTGTCTTTGACAACGGCGGATGGCCTTGAGCTCATCAGCTACCACCCGCGCCGCAGGGGAGAGCCTTCGCTGCCCCAACCCGTGGCCCCGCCCCCGGCCCCGGAAAAGATCGATTCCAGCGAGGAGCTCTATCTTGCGGGCCTGAGACTCGAGCAATTCCATAACCCGGCGCTCGAGCCCGAGCCCTATTATCTTGAGATCCTGAAGCGCGACCCCGGCGACGCGGGGGCGAATACGGCGCTGGGCCGGCGGGAGCTTTTGGCCGGCCGCTTCGGGGAAGCCGAGGCCCGGCTGAGACGCGCCGCCAGCCGGCTGTCCTCGAACGAAACCCGCCCGAGGGACACCGAGGCACTCTTTTACCTCGCGGTCGCCCTGAGATACCTGGACCGCGAGGCGGAAGCCTACGAAACCTTTGGCCGGGCGGCTTGGGATTCGGCCTGGTCGGCCGCCGCGTGGTTCGAGATGGCCGGAATCGACGCCGGAAGAGGGCAGTGGGCACGCGCCCTCCAGTTCGCCGGTCGGTCGCTCGCCGCGGACGGACGGAACCCGAAGGCGGCCGCCCTGAAGTCGGCGCTGCTGAGGCGGATGGGGAGGCCGGCCGAAGCTGAAGCGCTGGCTCGGGCGGCCTTGTCAGAAGACCCCCTTGATTTCTGGGCGGGAAACGAGCTCGCTCTCCTGTCCGCCGCGTCAGGGGATTCAGCGGCCGCCGGCGGACGTGGCGGGCTTCGAGACCGGATGCGTGACGCCCCCCAGAACCATCTCGAGCTGGCGGCCGATTACGCCCGCTGCGGTTTGCTCGACGAAGCCGCGGATGTCCTTTCCAGATTCGCCGCCTCGAGGGGCGAATCCGGCACCGACCCGATGGTCTATTATGACCTGGCTTTTTATTGGCACAAGCTGGGGAAGGGCGCGGCGGCCCGGCGGTGCCTTGAGAGGGCCCGGTTGGCCTCTCCGGACTGCTGTTTTCCTTTCCGGCTCGAATCGATCGCCGTCCTCCGCTGGGCTGAACGTGAAAGCCCCGGCGATGCCAGGGCGCCCTACCATCTCGGCAACCTGCTCTTCGACCGTCAGCCTGAGCGCGCGATCGAAGAGTGGGAAAAATCGAAGGCCCTGGACGGCTCGCCGGCCGTGGTCGAGCGGAACCTCGGCCTGGCGTACAGCCGCGTTAAAAACGACATCCCCCGCGCCGTCGCCAGCCTCGAGCGGGCGGTGAGAAGCAACCCCGACGATCCCAGGCTTTATGCCGAGCTCGACGAGCTATACGACCTGGCCGGCGAATCGCCCGAAAAGAGGCTGGCCGCTCTCTTGGAACATCATGATACCGTAGCCCGGCGGAATGACTCGCTCAGCCGGGAAATCGGCCTTCTCGTCGAGCTTGGGCAGTATGACCGGGCGATCGAGCTTCTCTCCCGACATCACTTCCACGTTTGGGAAGGCGGGGAAGGCGTCCATGACCTCTTCGTCGACGCGCACCTCCTGCGGGGCAGGAACTACCTCGAGGACGGCCGGGCGCCGGCGGCGCTCGCCGATTTCCTCGCGGCCCTGGAGTATCCGGAGAACCTCGAAGTCGGGAAGCCGGCCTCCGGCGGAAGACAAGCCGAAGTATATTATTGGATCGGAACCGCGCTGCAATCGACAGGAGAAGCCAAGAGGGCCAAGGAGGCCCTTGCGCTCTCGGCCGATGGCGATGCGCCTCCGGGCGAGCTGCTGTATTACAAGGGTCTCTCCTGGCGGAAGCTCGGCGACCCGGGCAGGGCCACAGCGGCGTTCGATGCTCTCATCGCCCATGCCCGCGCCGGCCTGGCCGACAGGCCGTCCATGGATTTTTTCGCCAAGTTCGGGGAGAGGGAATCGGCCGGGCGGCGGGAGGCCGGTCTTCATTATCTCTTGGGACTGGGATTTCTCGGCCAGGGGCGGCGAGTGGAGGCCGAGTCCGAGTTCGGACGCGCGCTGGCCCTCCATCCTGGTCACGCGCGGGCCCGGAGAGAGCTTCGCGGCCTGCGTTAAATCAGAGACCCGCGAGAAGCCGGTCGAGCCGCTGACGGTGCTCGGCGTCGGCCCGGGCCAGCGCCTCGAACAGCTTCTTCAGCGAAAAATCATGGATTTCGACCGATGTGTTGAAGTGGACTTTCTCGAATTTCCTCTCCAGCTCGGAGAGGCGCCTCGCCCCATCCACGAATCCCACCCTGGACGCCTCCAGGTCCGCTTCCAGGTCGCCGGCCGCCTTGAGGCCGGTCCTGATTTCAACGTCGGAGATGGCTTCCCGGCCGAAGACCTCGGGCGTCCGGAAGATAAAATTCTTCCCCGTCCTGAGGACGCTAATGTGGCTCTTCTCCTCCTGGGCCAGCGCCTTAAGCTCGGCCGAGATCCCGTCCCCGGTGAGCCGGCTCAGCGCCCGGTAGCAGGCCTGGATCTTTTCTTCGAGTCCGATCGCGTCGTCGAGCATGGCGGCAAGCTTCATAGGATTCACCCCTTTTCCTCCGTCAGGGGAAGAGGGTCAGGATGTAGTTCTGCAACCTCTCCAGATGGCCTTCTGTCTCCCTGCGGATTTTTTCCTGAACCATGCGGAATCCAGGTTTTTCGCTTCTGATCGCATCGAAGAAGCTGCGCTCGATCAGTGATTTCTCCAGGTCCCTGGCGATGAAGAGGGCGGTCCGACGGCTGATTTCCCCCCGCTGGAGCCGCATGGATTGCTGTTCGATGCCCTGGCGGAAAGTCACCAGGATGGCGAAGTTCAGGCGCGCGACTTCGAACGGGGCGCCGTTCCTGAGGAGGGCCGCCTTGAGTTCGGAGACCATGGCCGCGTGGCCGTCCTCGTCCTCGGCCAGACCCTGCCAGAAGATCCGGTCGGCCGGAAAAGAGGCGGCGAAACGGCGGTAGATGTCGGCGGCGGCGAATTCCACGGCCTGCATCTGGTCAAGTATGATCCTGGCCTGGAGATAGATATCGTTCGTCATGGCCTGGGCGTCTCTCTCCGTGAGTGCGATTTTCGGCTGCCCGGGTATTTTCGGATGCCGGCCCGGCGGGGTCAATAACCTGGGGGGATGAAGTCCGGGGTGATTTTTCGCCGCGTCGTCTCACCTCCATGTCATGTTGTCGAAACCTTCTTGAGCGGATATAATGAGCGTCCTTGAAAATTCCGCCGGGAGGATCGCTCGCATGAACAGGATCGAAGCACTGGAAAAAATCAGCACCCGTCTGCGGATTCACTCGCTGCGGATGACCACCCAGGCCGGTTCGGGGCACCCCACGACTTGCCTGTCCATGGCCGAGCTCGCGGCCTGCCTCTTTTTCGGGGAAATGGGATACGATGTCCATGACGCCGCGCACTGGGGAAACGACGAGTTCGTCCTGTCCAAAGGACATGCCGCGCCGATACTCTGGGCCGCCTTTGCCGAGGCCGGCATCATCGACCCGAGCGAGCTTCCCAGCCTGCGCCGCATCTCGTCCGAGCTCGAAGGGCATCCGACGCCGCGGATGGGATGGGTCAAGGCGGCGACGGGCTCGCTCGGCCAGGGGCTGTCGGTTGGCGTCGGGCTGGCCCTCGCCCAGAGGCTCGGCCGTTCGCCCGGCCGGACGTTCGTGATGATGGGGGATGGGGAGTGCGCCGAGGGTTCGGTTTGGGAGGCCGCCAACGCCGCCGCCCACTTCCGTCTCAAGAACCTTGTCGCCGTCGTCGATATCAACCGGCTCGGACAGTCGGAGCCGACGATGCTCGGGCACGACCTCCGGGCCTATGAGCGCCGGTTCAAAGCCTTCGGCTGGCGGACCTACCCTGTCGACGGGCATGACATCAAGAAGATCCTGGCCGCCCTGCGAAAGATCCGGTCGGACGGCGGCCCGGCCGTTGTCCTGGCGAAAACCATCAAGGGGAAGGGCGTCTCCTTCATCGAGGACAGGAACGGCTGGCACGGCAAACCTCTCAAGCCCGAAGAGCTCGAAAAGGCGCTGGCCGAAGTAGGACCGCTGCCCGACGTGGATGCGAGACGATATGTCCGCCCGCCCCGGAAGTCCGTGAGACCGGCCCTGAAAGCGGACTCGAGCTGGGACAGAACGGCCGCCACCGCCCCGACGGCCACCCGGCTGGCTTACGGCATAGCCCTGGAAAAGCTCGGCCGGGTCAACGAGAACGTCGTCGCCCTCGACGGCGATGTCAAGAACTCCACTTACGCCGACAAGTTCTTCGAATCCTTCCCCAAGCGGTCATTCCAGGGCTATATCGCCGAGCAGAACATCGTGGGAATGGGCATCGGCCTGGCAGCCAAGGGCTACATTCCCTTTATCGCGACCTTCGCGGCCTTCCTGAGTCGCGCCCATGACCAGATCCGGATGGCCGCCTACTCACTCTCGAATATAAAGCTCTGCGGTTCCCATGTCGGGGTCAGCATCGGCGAGGACGGGCCGTCCCAGATGGGCCTCGAGGACCTGGCCATTTTCCGGCCGATTCCCGGGTGCGCCGTCCTCTATCCCTGCGATGCCCCCTCGACCGAGGCCTGCCTCGAATCCATGGCGCGCCATAAAGGCCTGGCCTACTTGAGGACGACGCGGCCGGCCACGCCGGTCCTGTATTCGAAGGATGAGGCCTTCCCCGTGGGCGGCTCCAAGGTCGTGGCGAAAAGCGAGGCCGACGCCGTCACCGTGGTCGCGGCGGGGATCACCGTTTTTGAGGCCCTGAAGGCGGCCGCGGAGCTGAAGGTGGAGGGGATCGGCCTGCGGGTGATCGACGCCTATTCCGTGGAGCCCATCGATGCCGCGGGCATCCGGCGGGAAGTATCGGACACCGGCGGCCGGGCGATTGTCGTCGAGGACCATTATCCGAACGGCGGGCTGGGCGAAGCCGTCGCTTCGGCGCTGGCCGGCGGCGCCAGGCTCGTCCATCTCTGCGTCCGGGAGTTGCCCCGGTCCGGCAAGCCCGCGGAGCTGATGGACGCCGCTGGCATCTCCTCTGCCCACATCGCCCGGGCCGCCCGCGAGCTCGTCCGCGGCTGAGTGGCGGCGCCGGGAGCGAATCTCAGCGCCGGATAAAGCGGCGCTCTTTTTTCTGCGGCGAAAACACGAGAGTTTCGAGGCATGTTCTCTGAACGAGACGCTCCAATCCTTGGGGAGGACCATCGGTCGCGCTCAGGCACGGGGGTGAAGGTGCTTCCAAGGTTGAAGCGGGGCATCGGCCCGGGAATCCTCCTCGCTGCTCTCATTCTGGGGACACCAACCCGAACTATCCCCGCGATTTCCTTCGCTGCCCGGCCGGGCGGCTCCGGCGCGCAGCGGTTTCCCGGCTCGGGCGTTGTCACGCAAATCGCCGACGGGGACACCCTCCGAGTCAGGTTTGTCGACGGCGGCGAACGTCGCGTGCGGCTGATCGGCGTCAACTCGCCCGAGCTCAATGATCAAAGGGAGGAGGCCGCGTTCTGGGCTTTCCTGGCCCGGCGGTTCGCCAATTTCCATCTTCGCGGCCGGAGCATCCGGTTGGCGTACGATGAGACGCCCGTCGATGAGTACGGGAGAATCCTGGCGTACGTCCTGACCGCTGACGGCGTGCTGTTCAACGAGCTCATCATCCGGGAAGGCTACGCCTATGCGTTCCTGAAATATCCCTTCCGCCCGGATTACCGGGCCCGCTTCAAGCAAGCCGAGACCGGCGCGAAGCGGGCGGGTAGGGGGCTCTGGCACCGCGGAGAACCAGATACGATTGCCGCGCCAGCGGCCGACGCGAACCTCGGCCGGTTCGTCAGGGTCCGGTTCGACTGCGCCGCCATCATACGTGAGCGCGGTTTCATATTCCTCCGCTCCGCAAGAAAGGATATCGAAGCGCTCGTCCCGCTCGACCGCCGGAGCGCCTTCCCCCGACTGGAGGATTGCGCGGACCGGACGATCGTTGTCACCGGCTTCCTCGAGGCCTTCCGCGGCCGCCCGCAGATCATCCTCCAGTTCCCCCGCCAGCTCGAACTCGACTGAAGCCCCCTCTCGAACCGAACTCGTGGCCTCGGTCTTGAAAAGACCCGAGCGGGTGGCGCGGTTCGGGGGCCCCCCGCCGACCGAACGTTTGATGTCGCTGACCAAGTGCCTAGAGATGATCATGATGGACCGTTCGGGCGCCGGGGGAAAACCGTGACAGGACCCGTCGGGTCTTTTAGCAAAGTACGCTCTAGGTTGACGGGTCGGCCGGCTTGGTTTATAAAACCCGTGGAGATGCCGATGTTCAAGAAAATCGACCCCGCCATCCTCGAGCGCCTGAGGCAGATCGTCGGCCCGGCGGACGTCCTCATCGATCCGGACAGAATCGAGGACTACAGCCACGACGAGTTCTCCCTGTCCGATATCCGCCGCCTGCCCGAGGCCGTCGTCAAGCCGGAGACCTGTGGGGAGGTGGCCGCAGTGCTGAAGCTGGCGGCCGCCGAGCGCGTCCCAGTGACGCCCCGCGGCGGCGCGACGGGACTCTGCGGCGGCTGCGTGCCCGCTTTCGGCGGCATCGTCCTCTCTCTGGAAAAAATGAACCGGATCGTCGAAATCGATCGGGCAAACCAGATGGCGGTGGTCGAGCCCGGCGTCACCCTCGGCGAATTCGTCGCGGCGGTCGAGCAGGCGGGACTGGCCTTCCCTCCCCATCCGGGGGACGAAAGCGCCATGATGGGGGGTCTGGTGGCCACCAACGCGGGCGGCAGCCGGGCGGTCAAGTACGGCGGAATCCGGAACTATGTCCGGGGCCTTGAGATCGTCATTACCCGGGGGGAGACGATCCGCCTGGGCGGCAAGCTCCTCAAGTCGAGCACCGGATATAACCTCCTTCACCTCATGATCGGTTCCGAGGGAACCCTGGGCGTCATCACCCAGGCCGTCATCCAGCTTTTGCCGGTGGCGCCCCGGACCCGCTCGCTCGTCATTCCTTTCGACGACATCCGGAGCGCCATTGGGATCGTCCCGCGACTGTCGGGCCGGGGCATCCAGCCCCTGGCGGTCGAGTTCATCGAACGCGAGGTCATCCGCATCACCGAGGACCATCTCAACCTGCGCTGGCCCGCCGCGGCCGGCCGGACCTGCCTCCTCATCATCCTGGATGCCTCGAGCGATGAGGAGATGGACAGGCTCAGCCAATCCGTAGCCGAGGTCTGCCTCGAGGCCGGCGCCCTGGACGTCTTCGTCGCCGATACGCCCGCCAAGCAGAACACGGTGCTCGAGATCCGGAGCAAAATCTACGAAGCCATCAAGTCCCAGACGATCGAGATCCTGGACATCTCCATCCCCAGGGCGGAGATACCGGGCCACGTCGATCGGGTCCGGGAGGTTTCCACCCGCCACGCGATGTGGCTGCCGACCTTCGGCCACGCCGCCGACGGCAACGTCCACACCCACATCATGAAGGCGAGGTACGAGGACGGGCGGATGATCCCCCTTCCCGAGGACGAGTGGCGGCCCAAGTTCGAGGCGGTGCGCCGCGAGCTCTACGCCGACGGCCTGGAGCGGGGGGGCGTCATCTCGGGGGAGCACGGCATCGGGCTGGTGAAGAAGGCTTACCTTCCCCTCGCCCTGGACCCGGTGCAGATCGAGCTCATGAGGGGGATCAAGCGGCTGTTCGACCCGGCCGGCATCCTCAACCCCGGCAAGATCTTTGATCCCGGACCGGGAGCGGCGGCGTGAAAGTCCTGATCATCGGCGGGACCCGGTTCTTCGGTTACTTCACCGCCCGCCGGCTCCTGGCCGACGGGCATGAACTCACGCTCTTCAACCGCGGCCTCACTCCCGACGACCTCGGACCGGGCGTGCGCCGGATCCACGGCGACCGGAGCGACCGGCGGGATTTCTCCCGGAAGCTCGGTCGCGGGGAGTTTGACGCGGCCATCGATATGATCGCCTACACGGCCGCCGACAGCCGGTCGGCCGCCGAAACCCTCGCCGGCCGGGTCGGCCGGTTCATCCACATCAGCACGGGCTCGGTCTACATCGTCACTCGGGATTTCCCCTGCCCGCTCCGCGAGGAGGATTTCGCGAGAGAGGTCCTCCCGCAGCCGGCCGGGGACGACGCCTGGTGGCAGTACGGATACCACAAACGCCTGTGCGAGGCAGCGCTCCGGGAAGCCGGCGCCCAGCTCGGCTTCCCCTTCATGATCTATCGAATCCCCATCGTCTTCGGCGAAAGAGACTACACACTCCGGGCGTACTCGTATTTCCTGCGACTCGAGGACGGGAAGCCGCTGATTCTTCCGGACGGCGGGTTCAACGTCTTTACCCACATTTACCAGGACGATGTCGCGCGGACCGTAGCGGCCAACCTCCTCAACCCGGCGGCCGTCGGCCAGGCCTACAACATCGCCCAGCCCGAAATCCTGACCCTCCGCGCCTTTGTGCACGAGGCGGCCCGCCTCCTCGACCGGGAGCCCGAGATCGTGGATATCCCGTGGGACGTCCTCACCGCCTCGGGCCTGGGCACCGGGTTTTCGCCGTTGTCCACGCGCCGGCCGTTCGTCCTTGTCACCGACAAGGCGCGCCGCGACCTGAGCTTCACCGCCACGCCGTTTCCGGCCTGGCTGGAAAAGACCATCCGTTGGTTCCGGGAGGAGTACCGCGGAGCGCCGCCCGAGGACTACCTGCGCCGGAATCTCGAGGTCGAGCTCGCCGGCCGCTTCCGGGCCGCCGTCGCGCCGCTCAAAGTCAAGACTTGAAATTCGCCGCCGATTGGATTATTAGATTTATAGAAAGGTCGGAAGCGCATGCCGTCAATGCCAAACTCAGAGTCAGGGGGCATAATGGAAAGAATCACCGAAATCTTCGTCCTCCTGGAAAACCGCCCGTCCACTCTTGGTGAGCTCTGCTCTCATCTGGCCGAAAACGACATCAACATCGAGGCCATCGGCGTCTTCCAGGACACGGCCAAGCTCTACGTCAAGAACGTGACCAAGGCCGTCAAGCTGCTCAGCAAGCTGAACTACACGACCGAGCTCCGGGACGTCGTGAAGGTCGACCTCGAGAACCGGCCGGGAGCCCTGGCCGAAGTCACGACCAAGCTGGGAAACAAGGGCATCAATATCGAATACTGTTACGGCACGCTCAGCCGCAAGGGCGGCGCCACCTCCATCATCCTGGATGTCTCGGACATCGACAAGGCGGCCGCCATCCTGGGCGGGGACTGACCCCCGCCGGGCCGCTCAGGCCCTGTCTTTTTTCTGGCGCAGCACCCTCTGGAGCGTGTCGAGAAGCTGCGCGTAATTCACCGGCTTGCGGATGAAGTTCTCGATCTGGGCGGTCCCCGAACCCACCCTGTCCAGCACGGACTGGGGCGCGAGGATGAACAGGGAGGTGGTGACCAGGGACTTTTCCCGGCCCAGGGCCTTGACGGCCGCATGGCCGTCGGCGTGGGAGGTGGCAAAGTCGAGGAGAATGACGTCCGGCGGGGACTCGATGGCCAGGCTGACGCCCTGGCCGGCCGTCGAAGCGTACACGACTTCGTACCCGGAGTGCTTGAGTCTCGCCTCCAGCTCGCCGACCTGGCTGAGGTCCTGGTCGATGATCATGACGCGCCCCTGCCTTTTCTCCTGCTCTTCGCCCTCCATCAAGGCGCTCTTGATCATCTCCAGGAGCATCTCCGGGTTGTAGGGTTTGGTGAGGTAGTATTTGGCGCCTTTCTCCAGGGCCAGGATCTCGTCCGCCTGGCTGTCGCGCGCCGTCATGTAGATCACCGGAATGGACCAGGTCAGCGTGGATTTCTTGAGCATGTCGCAGACCATGTGACCGTCCAGGCCGGGCATCATGATATCCAGGATGATGATGTCGGGCTCGTCCCGGCGGGCGGCCTGGATCCCCTTGATGCCGTCTTCGGCCGTGAGAACTTCATAGCCCGCGATCTGGAGCCGGGCCTGGAGCAGCCGGACGAAATCGGGCTCGTCGTCGATGACCAGGATGCGTTTCTTTGCCATGGCCGTGCCTCACCCTCCGACAACGGATTCGATGATATAGAGCAGGTCCTCGGGCTCGATGGGCTTGGAGATGAAGCCCTGGACCCCGAGCTCCCGGACTTTTTCTTCGAGCATCTTGGCCGACAGCAGGCCGGACATAATGAAAACCGGAATCCCCTGAGTTTCCGGGGCCTTGCGCAAGTTGACGACCACGTCCTCGCCGGAGCCGGCGGGGAGGATGAGGTTGAGCAGGATGAGGTCGGGCTTGTTCTGAAAAGCCTGCCGCAGCCCCCGGACGCCGTCGATCGCCATGCTGATCTCGTAGCCGCGCTCGCCCAGGTGGCCGGTCACGGCGCGGACGAACGACGCGTCGTCGTCGACGATCAGGACGTGACACGGGGCGCGGCCGGCCGCGGCCGCCTTCTGGACCGGCGGCGGGACCTCCCGGGGTCGCTTCTTGGGAACGGCCAACCCGCCCAGGGCGCCCTTGATCAGGGCATCGATATCCTGAATCTCCGCCGGGCGCCCCTTTGACGGCCGGGCTGTCTCAGTCCCCGGCTCGGGCGTTTTCTTCTTGAATTCGCTTTCGATCTCGTCGAGCTTCCGGGAAAAGTCCCGCGCGGCGGCCGGACGCTTGGCCTGTTTGATCCGGGCGGGGGGAGGGCCGGCGAGCTTTTCGATCGTCTTGAAGAGGTCGCGCGGATCGTAGGGTTTGCGGACGTAGGCGGCCATGCCTTCTTGGAGGCAGGCCTTGATGAAATCAGGCGAGCCCACCGCCGAGATCCCGATCACGGGCGTCGCGCGGGTTGCTTCGTCTTTCTTGAGCTTGATCGTTGCGTCCAGCCCATGCATGTCGGGCAGGATCATGTCCATCAGGATGAGGGCGGGCTTTTCCCGGGCGGCAAGGTCGATGCCCTCCCGCGCTTTGCCCACCGAGATCACCTGGTAGCCCCGGGCTTCCAGCCTGAGCCGGATCAGCCGGTTCTGGTCGGGCTCGTCTTCGATGACCAGGATCTTCGACATCGGCCTCATTGCTCCGCCGACAGCCACTTGCCCAGCTCCACGGCCTCCTCGGGATAGGCCAGGATCCTGGTTTCGAGTCCGGTCCGCCCCCTGAGAAACTCGTCCGCCGCGATGCGCTGGTCGAGACTCTCCCGCATTCTGGCCAGGACGAACGGCGCGTCCTTCTTTCCGGTTTCGGGAAGAACCAGGTAAAACACGCCTTTATCGCGCATGACCGTGTCGCCCCGGCGCCGCAAGGACTTCTTGAGCGCCTCCGCCAGCCCGCGCATGGCGGCCGTTGCCCGCTCGGAGGACTTGGCTTCGAGCACCGCGAACTCGGGCACGCTGAAAACGATCACGGAGAAAAAACCGTGCGCCTCGGCGGCGTCGCGGATCATATCCGAAATCAGGCCCTGCAGCCTCTCCTGAAAACCCGGCTGGGGAAGGCGGAAGGTGACCGTGGTCCCCAGGCCGAGTTCGCTCTCGACGCGGATCTCCCCCTGGTGGAGCTCCACCAGCCCTTTGACGATGGACAGGCCGAGGCCCGTTCCCTTCTCGCCCGGGCCGTCCTTCCTCCCGAACTGGGTGAACTTATCGAAGATCTTGGGAAGCTCGTGGGGGGCGATCCCCAGCCCGGTATCCCGCACCCTGCACTCGACGGCGGAGCCCTTGTCCTCGATCGAGATCTCGACCGACCCGCGCGCGGTGAATTTGACGGCATTGTCGACGAGGTTCATCAGGATCTGGCTGACCCTGTCCTCGTCCGCGTAGGCCGTGACCGCTTCGGCGGGCAGGCGGACGTTGAGGTCGAGGCCTTTCTCCCGGGCCTTGTTCTCGAAGGCGGCGGCGGTCAGCCGGACCAGCCCGCCGAGGTCGAAGTCCTCCCGGTGGACCCTGACTTTGCCGGATTCGACCTTGGAGACATCGAGCAGTCCGTTGATAATGCGGGCCAGCCGCTCGACATTTTTCTTGGCGATGCCCAGGATTTCCGACTGCTGTTCATTGATCTGACCGGGGACCTGTTCAAGCACCAGGCTGATGGCTTCCTTGGTGATGGAGAGAGGAGTACGGAGCTCATGCGACACCGTGTTGATCAGGTCGTCTTTGAGCTTCTCGAGCCGGACGTGCCGCTCGATCTCCGACTTGAGCTCTTCGAAGCTCCTCTCCGGCGACTCTTCCTGGAGGGAACCCTCCGCGGGGCGCCGGCCGATTTTCAACTTCACCGCAAAATTCTCCCTCTATTTAGTCGAGGAGTCCTCCCGAGATTGTAGCCGAGAACCGCCCGCGAGGCAATCCGGCGACCGCTCAGACGAACAGCGTGACGTCGGACTGCTGGGCCTGCTCGATGAAAAAGGCCACGCCCACGCAGGACGAGACGCCGCCGATCAGGGCCTCCCTGGGGATTTCCATGACGTCCATGCTCATCTGGCAGCCGTAGAACTTGACACCCAGTTCCAGGGCCGTCTGCCGCAGCTCGCCGACCGACGGCACGCGCTTGGCCCGCATCATCTTCTTGAACATCCACCGGCCCACGCCTCCGAACTTCATCCGGCTGGGCCCGGCCCGCTCGATGTCGCCGCCGTACATCAGGCCGAGCAGTCGCCCGAATAGGCCCCGGCCCGTGCTGACCCGCCGTTTCAGGGCGCGGAGCCCCCAGAAAGTGAAAAACATCACCACCTCTAGGCCGGAGGCGGCGGCGCCCGTGGCGATCGAGAAGGCGGCGAACAGCTTGTCCATGTCGCCGCTGAAAACGATCATCGAGAGCTTCTTGCGTTTTTCTTCAAGCATGGCCCGTTACCTCCCGGAGCGCCGGGCCGGAGGCGGCCCCGAGCCCCGCCGATTCATCGCAAAGATAAGACCGGTCGTTCTCTCCGTGCCTCGCCCCTTAAGACTGCGGATAGAGGAGCGCGTTGAGCAGGAACTTGTAGGTGCCGTGGCTCTGGGCGCGGTTCTGGCAGGGGATGCCGATCAGGATGATCCGGCCTTTTTTGTGACGGGTATCGACGACCGCGGCCTTGCGCGCGATGACCTCCTCCCCCAGGAGCCAGCCGCTGAGCAGCACATCGGCTTCAGGGTAGCTGGCGACCACCCGCCGGTCCCAATCGGCCGGCGGGATCCTCGTGTTCAGCGCGGGGCTGTCGGCGAAGACAGCCGCCGCCTTCTCCGGCATGCCGTAGCCGATGGGCGCGCGGTTGTCAACCTCGATCCTGAGGATCGAGGTCGGACAGAAGAACCGGGTCCGTTCCACCCTCTCCAGGACATTCCGGGCCGGGGCGGCGAGGTCCTTCAGGCCCAGCTCGCAGGCGCCGTTCAGAGTGACCACGACGCCGCCCGCCTCGACGAAGGCCTTGAGCGCCTCCACTCCCTCTTTTTCGATTCCGCCCTCGTATTCCGGAGGGTAGCTCGCCGTGAAGAACCGGGCGCGTTCGGACTCGGGGCTGGGTTTCCCCGTCTTGATGATGTCGGCGCTCTCGTCGGCAAAGACGATGATGTCGCACTTGGCCCGCAGGTCGGCCTTTTTATCCTTTTTGTCCTTGGCCGGCTTGAAGGCGTCGTTGTGTAAGGTGACGTAGGGAACGCCCAACGTGTCGAAGACATACCTCGTCCAGCCCTCGTCCATGCTGGCCCGCCAGCTCTGGTAAAGCCCGATGCGGGGCGCCCGGACCTCGGCGCTGGGCACCGCCGAGATATCGGGCAGGGGGACGGGATTGACCGGCCATCTCTTGAGAATGTCCGGGAGGGCTTTCCGGACTTCAGGGGAGTTCTTAACGATGAAGCTCCCGGCGGCCGCTTCGAAACCGGCGCCCCTAACCTCCTCCTTGGAGCGGCGGACCTCGGCTTTTTCCTTGAATAGCGCGAAGACGGCGCCGTAGGCGGCGTTGCTCCGGCAGTCAAGAACGAAGTTCGCGGCGTCGAGCGCCGGTTGAGCCGGCGCGGCCGCCGGGGCCGCCTCGAGCTTGACCAGCGCGGCCTGGAAAGGCGCCGCCGCCTCGTCGCAAGTCACGCCCATCTGGAGAGGCAGGGTCCAGCCGGCATTGTCATAGGGGGGCGTGGGCGGGCCTCCCGGGTACTCTCGCAAGTCGGGGTACTTCTGGCGCTCGAGGAGCGCCCAGGCATACGGCTTGTACGGCTGCCCGAGCAGGACGATAAAAGAGCCCGCCGGATAAATTTTCCCCCCGGCGATGAACTGCTCTTTGGCCCGGTGGACTTCGACGCCGCCCAGCATCAGGATCTTGATCATCTCGAGCGATGCGGCATAGTCATGTTGGTCCGGAGGGATGATATAGGCGAAGGGCTGGTTTCTCTCCGTTTTTTCAGCGGAATTCCTGTACATCTGGTAGAAGTTGAACAGGAAATCCCGTTTGTGGAGATAAGCCGTCTTGACCAGGCTGAGCGACAGGGTGAGCTCGTAATCCACTAGGTCCCGGAGCCGCCACCAGCCGCCCGGCCAGGGGTCGATAAATTCCATCCGCTTTTCATAGTAGGGCTGGGGAATCTCGTTGGGTTCGATATAGAGGGGCGTCGCCACCCGGACCGAAGCCATTTCGCTCAGCAGGCCGACGACGTTATGGAGCCAGGAGGTATCGTCGCAGGCGCCGATCCACCATCCGGTGTAGCTCCGCCCCTGGACTACACCCCGGAAACCGTTTTTCTGGAGGTCATAGGCCATGCTGGCTCCGCAGAGGCCGATGCTTCTCCAGAGGAGGGGCTGGACAACGGGGACGGGCGGGTCCATGAAGGGCGGCACGAAGAGCCGGGCCCCGGTCGAGCCCATCTGGTGCTCATCGATGTGGATCTGGGGCAGCCAGTCCTGGTAGAGGACGCGGCTGACAGCCCTTGTCTCCGCCAAGTTGAACATGAACCAGTCGCGGTTGTTGTCATGCCCGGCGTAGGGGTGATAGAGCCAGGGCATGGAGCCGCCTTCAAAGGACGTGCCGACGTATTTCCTGTACCAGTCGACGACCAACTGCTCGCCGTCGGGGTTGGTTGTGGGGACGAGGAGGACGATGACATCTTCGAGGACCCGGGCCGCGTCGAACGGCGTGTCGCCGGTCACGAGCTTGTGGGCAAGTTCCATCGACATCTGGGCCGCCGCGATCTCGCTGGCGTGGATGTTGCAGGTGATGAGAAGAATGACCTTGCCCTCACCGGCCAGCCGCCGCGCCTCCTCGGGGCCGAGGGACCGCTCGTCCCGGAGCCGGCGGGCGATGTTCTTGAACGCGTCGAGCCGGGGCATGTTCGCCTCGGACGTGATCGCCGCCATGATCATGGGCTTCTTGAGGGTCGATTCGCCGATCGTGAAGAGCTGGAGCCTGGGTGATTCCTGGTCGAGCTTCTGGAAATAGGCCGTGATCTGGCCATAATCGGCGAGCTGGCGGTCCGCCCCGACCTTGAACCCGAGGAACTTTTCGGGCGGCGTCTGGGCCGCGGCCAGAAGCGGGATCACGGCCGCCAGCGCGCCGGCGGAGCAGGCTTTCTTAAAAGCGGACTTTGTCATCGGCGCGGGCTCCTTTCGAAAAGGACTTCGGTTCCCTATCTATCACCGCGCCGGCAGGCTGTCAAGAAAAGAGGATTAATCGCGGGACTGGCGCAGCACGAGCATGCGGACGAGTTGCATGGCCGCCATGGCCGTCGCGGCCACGTAGGTCAGTGCCGCCGCCGAGAGGACGCGCCGGGCGCCGTCAAGCTCCTGGCCCCGCAGGTAGCCGCGCTCGCCCAGCAGGGCCACGGCCCGCTTGGAGGCGTTGAATTCCACCGGAAGCGTCAGGACGCTGAAAACGACCGCCCCGGAAAAAAGGAGAATGCCGATGTCCATCAGGATGTTCGGGCCCCGGGAGCTGAAGAAAAAACCGGCGATGAAAATCGGGAAGGCCAGCGTTGAGCCGATGTTGGCCACGGGATAGATGCCGTTCCGGAGGGCGAGCGGGGCGTAACCGGCGTGGTGCTGGAGCGCGTGCCCCGCCTCGTGGGCGGCGATGCCCAGCGCGGCGATGCTGCTGCTATCGTGGACTCCGGCAGACAGGCGCAGCACCTTTTTCCTCGGGTCGTAGTGGTCGCTGAGCTGGCCGGGGGTCTGCTCGATCTGGACCTCGACCGCGCCGCCGACATTGAGGATCTCCCGGGCCATCTGGGCGCCCGAGACTCCCGACGCCGCGGCGACGCGGCTGAATTTGGCATAGGTTCCTCTCACCCGGGCCTGGGCGTAAAAAGCCAGAAGCAGGCAGGGGATGAGCAGAAAAAATGTATAGTCACCGAAATACATGGGCTTTTTCCTCCCTGTCCATCATATCGCCTGGGCCGGATTTCTGTCAACATCGGGCCGGCCGCGCCGACTTAACTTTTGCCAGGACCGGCGGCTGGAGTATAATGAATGGCCGGCGCGGCCCCGCCCGACCTCACGGCGGCCGGCCAGGCGTCCGACCAGGAGGACCGAAGATGGATAAAACACTGCCCGGATGGCGTCGGGCCGCGACGTGGACATCCCGGTTTGCCCTTGGGGCCGGGTTCCTGGCCCTGGTCTTACCGCTCCTGGCCGGGGCGCAGTCCGCCCAGGACAGGGAGAACCGGGCCGCCTCCTACATCATGCAGGCCGACGACCTCTACTCCAGGGGCGAATATGACAAGGCCGCCGAGGTCTATCGCCAGGCCGCGCTCACGGGCGTCAGCCGGCTGAAACTTTCCCGGGCTTACATGGGGCTTTCCCTGTGCTATTTTTATCTTAACGATACGGCGAACGCCAAGATCAATATCCTCAAAGTCCTCGAGCTCGACCCCCAGAAGGAGGTCTCGAGCCTCTTCCATCCCCAGACTTATGTCGACCTGTTCGAGGAGGTGAAGAAGGAAAACGAGGGACGGCTGGGGAAGTGGCAGCCCCCTCCTGTCCTGGAGGAGCCTCGGGCCGACGAAGCGCCGGCGAAGCCCGGGCCAGCGCCCAAGGTCACGGCCGTCGCCGGGGGCCATCCCATCGGGCCCCGGGGCGGCCATTGGGAGATCGGGGTCCACTATTCCTCCTGGGGACTCAACCTGGCCAAGGGCCTGTTTGAGGAAGCCTTGCTCAAGTCGGCCTCCAAGGAGATCCGGAAGAACGTGAACGGCCAGCTCGGATCCGTCACCTCCGGCCGCCCGACGCCGTCATCCGACAGCCACGGGCTGCTCTTCGACTCCGAGGGAACGAACTACGGCGCCGAGATCCGCTTCTATCCCCGGGGGCGGCGGGGCTCGATGAGCGTCGGGTTTTCGATCGAGCAGACCAATGTCAAGCTCCTGATGAAGGGCCCCGTCACGCAGAACTACAGCGACGGCTCGTCGGCCACGGTCGAGGGGGACGCCGTGATCGAAACCAATCCCGTCACCACCCATCTCAGCTTCCGCTGGGATTTCGTCCCCTCCTCCCGGGTCACACCCTATTTTGCTTTTGGCTTGGGGCTGGGGCCGCTGAACGGGGACGTCCGGTACGCGTACTCGGGCACCTACGTCCGAGGCAGCCAGCAGGCCTCGATCACCGGCGACTGGCTCAAGTCCTTCGACCAACTCAGGGAAGACGAGGACATCGCCCTCAGCCTCATGATCATGGCCCACGCCGCTTTCGGTCTCAAGGCCGAGGTCGTCCGGGGCGTCATCCTCCAGGCGGAGGCCGGGTTCTGGGACGGCCTGATCATCCGGGCGGGCCTGGCCTTCAGGCTCTAATTCGCGCTATAATACCCGCGACCGTGCTAGACGGGGAGCTAGCGGTGCCCTGTAACCCACAACCCGCTCCAGTGGGGTCGAAAGCCGCGTCGAGGTCGGTCTGCCTTTGGCCAGTGTCCGGGCAGGAGACGTTGAGGGCCGGGGCCCTGCGCAAGGAGCCTCCTGCCAACCCCGCCAGGACCGGAAGGTAGCAACGGTAGCAGGACGGACTTCTGTGCGACAGTCAGCCTTGCCTGAGTTGAATGTCCGGATAACGCAGGGGCAGAACGGTCGGAGCCGGCGGCACGGTCATCCCTCGCCCGACGATTGATCAGCCCGGAAGTCCCAAGTCTCGAAGCAGCTTCCGGACGTGTTTCTTCCCCTTCGCGTCCAGCGGCAGCAGGGGAGAGCGCGGCTGGCCTCCGGAGTGCCCCAAAATGTCGAGGGCATGCTTGATCGCCGGAATACCCATCGTCTGCGTGAGGGCTTTGTTGAGGGGAACGAGGCGGAGTTGGAGGTCCATGGCCTCCTCAAGCCGGCCGTCGAGAAAGAGCCTGTGGAGGCGGACGCACAGGCCGGGAACGGCGGCGGCCACGGCGAGTATCCCTCCCGCGGCGCCCATCGACAGCCCGGGCAGAAAAACGCTTCCGGCGCCGATCAGGAAGAGAAAGCCCCGGTCCGCCGCGGGCAGCGTTTCGGCCAGGTTGGACAGGGCGCCCGAGCTGTCTTTGATGCCGATGATGTTGGGGTGACGGGAGAGCTCGACGGCGAGCGGCGGCTCGACCGGAATGCCCGTGTTCTGGGGGATATTATAGATGAGGACCGGGATTTTGGCCTCGTCGGCTGCGCGCGTGTAGAAGAGCTTGAGGGCCTCCCGGGTCATCCGGGCCTTGTAGTAGTGAGGAGGCTTGATGAGCGCCGCGTCCGCCCCCAGCGCCGCCAGGCGGTTGATGAACTTTACCGTCAGCCGGGCCGACTCCCGCGAGGCGCCGGCGATCACGGCCCGGCCGGATGCGGCGGCGGCCTTCGCCCCGGCCACCAGGCTTGCGGACTCATCGTCGTCCAGGAAAACGGCCTCGCCCGTGGAGCCGAGAACCACATAGCCCGCGAGGCCGGACCGGTTATACCATTCGATGTTCTTCCGGAACCTTTCCACAGAGACGGATTCCCTGACGAACGGCGTCGTCAGGGCGGCGTAAACGCCTCTCTTGACAGCTTCCATGTCGTGCCTCCTGGGCTTCCTCGGGTCAGTCTTCGATGTCGCGGAGGTGTTTCTCGCTCATACCCAAGGCGTGCCCGATCTCATGGATGACGGTCTCCCGGACGAGCTCCCTTATCTCTTCGTCCGAGGAGCACATGGCTTCGATCGGCTGCTTAAAGATAATGATGACGTCCGGCGGCACATTGCCGTAGTAGGGACCGCGATGCTGGAAGGGCACGCCGTGATAGAGCCCGAGGAGCGTGCTTCGCGCCGCCGAGCTGCGGCGGCGGGGCGGGCTGTCCTCGACCATGATGGCGATATTTTCAAGGTGCTTCTTGAATTTGATGGGCAGGCCCGCGACCGCCTCCTCGACCAGCGCCTCGAATTTTTCCCGCTCCATATTATTTTTCTATCCCGGTCCGGGCACGGATGCCTCTGTCGTAATAGTGCTTCCGGTCTTTCATCTCGGTCACCAGGTCGGCGCGGCGGATGAGCCACAGGGGCGCGTACCGGCCGGTGAGCACGAGCTCGACGCCGGCGGGTTTCCGGTCGAGGACAAGGTCGATGTCCCGGCGGTCGAGCAGCCGGAAGTGCAGGGCGACGTTGACCTCGTCCAGCACGACGATCCTGTACTTGCCGGAGAGCATCGCCCGGAGGCACGCGTCGAGGCCGCGCCGCGCCCGGCGGATGTCCTCATCGCCGGGGTTCTCGGTGACGTGGATGAAACCCCGGCGGCCGAACTGGCGGATCGTGACGAGAGGTGACAGCCTGCGGATCGACCTCAGCTCCCCATACCGCTGGCCTTTGAGGAACTGGCCGATGAAGGTCGGAAAGCCATGGCCGGCCGCCCGCAAGGCAAGTCCCAGCGCGGCCGTGGTTTTGCCCTTGCCGTTTCCGGTATAGACCTGGAGGTAGCCCTTGAATTTTTCCCGCACCGCAGCTTTATTCTATCCCACCCGCAGGCGGAGTCAACCACCCCAATATTTACTTTGGGCGGGATTCCCGCTAATATCATTCGGAGAATCACGCATGATCATCGCCAGGGACGGCTTGAAGTTCATCCTGCCGGGGCTTGTCCTGGCGCTCGTCTTCCTGGCGCTCGGCTGGTGGCCCGTCTTCGGGCTGTTCCTCGTTTTATCGGGCGCCCTGGTTTTTTTCTTCAGGGACCCGGAGAGAGTCCCCCCGGCCGGCGACGGCCGGCTGGTCGCTCCCGCCGACGGCCGCGTCCTGGCCATCGAATTCCCGGCCGCCCGCGCCGGCCAGGCGTCGCCCGTGACCCGGCTCACGATCTTCCTCTCCCTCCTGGATGTCCACGTAACCCGGGCCCCTGTTTCGGGGACGGTCGGCGCCGTGGACTACCGCGCCGGGAAATTCCTTCCCGCGTATCGTCCGGAGGCGGGCGAGCACAACGAATCCTGCGCCCTGGACATCCGGGGCGGCCCCGCCGATATCTATCTCCGTCAAATCGTGGGCGTTGCCGCCCGCCGCATTAAGTGCTTTGTGAAGCCGTCGGACCGGGTCGTCCGCGGGCAGCGCATCGGCCTGATGTATTTCGGGTCGCGCATCGAGCTCGACCTGCCGCCCGGCGTGGAGCTCAAGGCCCGCCTGAACGAGAAGATCCGCGCCGGTGAATCCGTCATCGCGGAGGTCAAGACATGAAAGTCCGCAAGCAGTACGGCGAGATGTTCCTGCTGCCCAGCGCCTTCACGCTGGCCAACCTTTTTTTCGGGTTCTTCAGCGTCGTCAGCACCCTCCACGGGCGCTACGGGAGCGCCGCGCTCTGGATCATGGTCGCCGCCATCCTCGATGCCTTCGACGGCATCCTGGCCCGCTCGACGCGGACCCAGTCGGAATTCGGGCTCCAGCTCGACTCGCTTGCCGACGCCGTCTCCTTCGGCTGCGCCGGCGCGCTGCTCCTCTATTCGTGGGGCCTCCGCCCGGTGCGGACCTCGGGCCTGTTCTTCAGTTTTCTCTTCCTCGCGGCCGGCGTCCTCCGCCTGGCGCGGTACAACATCAAGTCGAAGGTCCAGCCCGACCGCCGGTTCTACTCGGGCCAGACCCTGCCGTCCTCGGTGATGCTGTTCGTGGCCATCGTCCTCCTCCATCCCCAGCCGCTGCGCGGGGGCCTGGAGTCCGCGCTCCTGGCCGCGCTCGTCGTCTTCGTCTCTTTCTGCATGGTCAGCACGATCCCCTACAGGAACTACCTGAGCTTCAACCTCCGGCGCCGGATTGACGTCAAGACGGCCTTTCTCGTGGCCGTCTTCATCATGGCCTTGCTCTTCTACACCCGGTACCTGATTCTCGGGTTTTTCGTCTTCAGCATTCTCGCCGGACCGGCCGCCGCGCTGCTCAAGCGGATGAAGAAACCCCGCCGCCTCGAGAGAAAACACGAGCAGATCTCGTAATGACGGCCATCCTGATCGGCGTCCTCGTCGGGTTTGCGGTCTGCATCCCCCCGGGACCGGTCAATATCGTGATCATCTCCCAGGCCATGAGGCGGGGATTCCTCTACGGCTTTGCGGGGGGGCTGCTGGCCGCCACCCTCGACGGAGCCTACTGTCTCCTCGCCGTGCTGGGGGTGGCCAACGTGGCCGGCTACCTGAAGGCCTATCAGCCGGTTCTCAAGGTCATCGCCACGATCATCCTGGCTTTGATCGCTTGGCGCACCTTCCGGCAGTCCCGAGCCTTCGGTCTGCTTCCCGCAGCGGCGCCGGCCCCGCGCGCCTCCGCCCGTCCCTTTGTCGGCATCTTTTTTCTTTATGTCTCCAATCCGTCCTTATACGCATTTTGGCTCGGGACGGCCGGGTTTGTCACCGGCCACGGTTATATCTCGAGCCACAAGTCGGTGGCCTATCTCTTTGCCGCCTCGGTCTGGACGGGCTGCGTCCTCTGGTACCTTATCCTGAACCACTATGTGGCCAAGTACCATCGGCTCTTCAGACCGAAAACCTACCAGCGCATCTTCACGGTGCTGGCCGCCGTCCTGACGGTCTTCGCGCTGCTCACGGCGGCGTCCATCTTCATCCCGTTCCACATCTAGGATACGGATCTGATATAATCCGCTCTCATGAGATGGTCTGACATCGACCCGATCATCATGGCGGCGCTCCAGGAAGACCTGCCGGCGGGCGACATCACCTCGGAGAGCCTCATTCCCCCCGGGTCGTCCTCGACGGCCGTCCTCCTGGCCAAGGAGCCGGGCGTCCTGGCCGGTATCGACGTGGCCCGCCGGGTCTTCCTGAAAATCGACCCCCGCGTCCGGTTCGGGAAATTCTTTGAAGACGGCGCCGCTTTCGGCCCGGGCGACGCGCTGGCCGAAGTCCGGGGAGCCTCGCGGTCGCTTCTCAAGGGCGAACGGACGGCCCTGAATTTCCTGCAGCGGATGTCGGGGATCGCCACGAAAACCCGGAGGTATGTCGAGGCGGCGGGGCCGGGCACAAGGATCCTCGACACGCGGAAGACGACACCCACCCTCCGCCGGCTGGAAAAATACGCGGTCAAGATGGGCGGGGGCCGGAACCACCGCTTCAGCCTCTCGGACATGGTCCTGATCAAGGACAACCATCTCCGGCTGGTGGGCTCCATCACGGAGGCGGTCCGGCGCGCCAGGGCCGGGGCCGGGCCGCGGCTGAAGATCGAGGTCGAGGTCACAAACCCGGCCGAGGCCCGGGAGGCCGCCGGGGCGGGGGCGGACATGATCATGCTCGATAATATGCCGCTCGCCCAGATGAGGGAGGTCGTGGGCGAGCTCCGGGGCCGCCTGCCGGTCGAGGTCTCGGGCCAGGTGCGCCTCGACCGGGTGCGCCGGATCGCCGGCCTGGGCGTCGATTTTATCTCGGTCGGCGGGCTGACCCACTCCTACGATTCGATCGACATCAGCCTGGAGTTTCAAAGTGAAGAACGCGAAGGACGAAGATAACATTTTCCGCTCGGACATCCTGGTGATCGGCTGCGGCATCGCCGGCGCCAGCGCGGCCCTCGAAGCGGCCAAGCGGGGTTTGAGCGTCAACATCATCACCCAGGCCGAACGGGCCGAGGAGTCGAACACCTATTATGCCCAGGGGGGGATCGTCGCCCAGGGTACGGGAGATAACCCCAAGATCCTGGGCGAGGACATCATCCGGACCGGCGACGGGATCAATAACCCCGAAGCGGTCGAGGTCCTGGCCGCCCACAGCCGGGAGTTCGTCCAGAAGATCCTGATCGACGGGCTGAAGATCCCCTTCACCCGGAGCAGCCCCGAGGCGCTCGATTACGCCCAGGAAGCCGGCCACTCCCGGCGGCGCATCCTCCACGTCAAGGACACGACCGGCCGGACGATCGAGGAGAGGTTCATCCAGGCGCTGAAAAGAAGCGGCCGGGTGCGTTTTTTCACCGGCCATACCGCGGTCGACCTGCTGACCGTCCCCCATCACTCCCGGAACCTCATGGCCTACTACCGGGAGCCGCAGTGCCTGGGGGCTTATGTCCTGGACAACCGGACCCGGATGGTCCGCACCTTCTGCGCGAAAACCACCGTCCTGGCCACGGGCGGCTGCGGCGCGGTCTATCTTTTCACCTCGAACCCGCGCCAGGCGATCGGCGCCGGCTACGCCATGGCCCACCGCGCCGGCGCGCGGATCGTCAATATGGAGTACATCCAGTTTCATCCGACAACGCTCTACCACAGGGACGCCGACGGGTTCCTGATCTCGGAGACCGTCCGCGGCGAGGGGGCCCGGCTCAAGACGCGCGACGGCCGGACCTTCATGGAAAAATACAGCGAGAAGAAAGACCTGGCGCCCCGGGATGAAGTCTCGCGCGCCATCTACGAGGAAATGACCAACAGCGATTCTAGCAACGTGCTGCTCGACCTGGCCTCCTACGCGAAAATCGACATCCCCAAGAGGTTTCCCCACATCTACAAGACCTGCCTGGAGTACGGCATCGACATCACCAAGGAGCCGATCCCGGTCGTGCCGGCTGCGCATTACAGCTGCGGCGGGGTGCTTGTCGACAGCTGGGGCCGGAGCTCGCTCAACAGCCTTTACGCCGTGGGCGAGGTTTCCTGCACGGGGCTCCACGGCGCCAACCGCCTGGCCTCGACCTCGCTCCTCGAGGGGCTGGTCTGGGGGACCCGCGCCGCCCAGGATATCGCCGCCCGTCTCGAGGCGCCTCCGGCCTGCCGCCCGGAGGATATCCATCCGTGGTATTACCCGGAGAGAGAGGAGGAGATCGACCCCGCCCTGGTCAACCAGGACTGGCTGACCATCCGCTCGACGATGTGGAACTACGCCGGGATCATCCGCACCAGGAAGCGCCTGGAGAGGGCCAAGGCCGACCTCGAGTACCTCCGGCACAGGATCGAGAAGTTTTACCGGGAGGCCCGGATGGACTCCAAGGTCGTCGGGCTGAAGCACGGCATCCAGGTCGCCCTGATGATCACTCACGCCGCCCTGGCCAACCCGGTCAGCCTGGGCGCCCATTTCCGCAAAGACTAGGGCAGCGGCGGTTGTCGGGCGGCGGGATATTGACTATAATGGAGCCGTGAAAAAAGCCCTCCTGGTGTTGGCGCTGGGCGCCCTGTCCCTTCTCGCCGCGCTGCCGCTCCCGGCGCAAACCAAAAAGTCCCCCAAAGACCTGCCCCCGGCCCACCGCAAGTGGCTCGAGGAGGAGGTCGTTTACATCATCTCCCCGAAGGAAAAGGACGTCTTCCTCCAGCTCGAAAACGACAAGCAGCGGGAGACGTTCATCGACGCCTTCTGGAAGGTCCGGGACCCGAACCCGACGACGCCGGAAAACGAGTTCAAGACCGAGCACTACCGGCGGATCAACCACGCCAACAAGAATTTCGGCAAGGACACGCCCGGACCCGGCTGGCGGTCGGACATGGGCCGGATCTATATCCAGTTGGGCGAGCCCCAGTCGACCGACAGGCTGGAGAATCTGTCGAACATCCATCCGATCGTCATCTGGTTCTATAACGGCATGGCCGAGTACGGCCTGCCCGGCTCGTTCAGCGTCGTCTTCTACCGGCCGATGGGGACCGGGCCCTACGAGCTCTACTCGCCCCTCAACGACGGGCCGATGGATCTCCTGGTCAATTACCGGGGCGATATGACCGATTACGAGTCGGCCTACACTCAGCTCTTCGAGATCGATCCCCAGATCGCCGGCCTGTCGATGTCGTTGATCGAGGGCGAAACGCTCCAGACTCTCCGCCCGTCCATCGCCTCGGAGATCCTCATCCACCAGAACATCCCCAAGGCGGCCTATGACAAGGTCAAAGATACCTACGCCGATAAGCTGCTGGCCTACAAGGACATCATCGAGGTCGAATACACCGCGAACTACATCGACAACGACGCCCTGGTGAGCGTCCTCAGGGACCCGGCCGGGCTCTTTTTCGTCCACTATGTCATCGAACCCAAGCGCCTGACTTTCGAGCGCATCGAAAACAGGTACCTGTCGAACCTCGAGATCAACGGACGCGTGACGGACCCCGGCGGCGCCACGGTCTATCAGTTCGACCGGACCGTCCCGATCGAGCTGAACGAAGACCAGATGGCCTCGATCCAGGCCAAGCTCTTCAGTTTCCAGGACATGTTTCCCCTCCTGGCCGGCCGCTATAAGCTGAGCCTCTTGTTCAAAAACGTCGTTTCCAAGGAATTCAGCTCGGTCGAGGCCGACCTCACCGTGCCCGAGACGGCCGCCCTGGCGATGAGCCCGCTCATCGTCTCGAGCCGGGTCGAGCGCGAGTCCAAGTACAAGGGCCAGAACAAGCCGTTCCTGACGCCGGCCTATCAGCTTCTGCCGGCGCCCCGGCACGATTTCGCCGTCAACGATTCCCTCTTTCTCTATTTCCAGGTCCGGGGGCTCACGGACGAGCTCAGGGAATCCGGTTCGCTGGTTTATGACATCTACCGCGAAGCCGAGAAGGTCAGGTCGACGGTCAAGGCCGTCAAGGACTACGGAAGCTCCCTGGATTTCCTGGAGCCTATTTCGCTGGCGGACCTCGGCCCGGCCAACTATGAAATCAAGGTGAACCTGCGCGACGGGAGCGGGGCCGTCGCGCTCTCGGAGCAAACCTACTTTTATATCACCCACCGGCCGGCCGTCCCCCGGCCCTGGGTCCTGGCGCTGACCAAGCCGCCCGACAGTGACTCCGAGATCCTGAACCCGCTGGGCGTTCAGGCCATGAACAAGGGGGATCTTGCCCGGGCGAGATCGTACTTGGAGCAGGCCTACACGAGGAACCCCTCGTCGCCGCAGATGGCCATGGACTACTGCCAGGCGCTCGTCAAGCTCAAGGACTTCGCCGCGGTCAAGCGGGTCGCCCAGCCGCTCGCCGGCCAGGGCCGCTTTGAGTTCTTCCAGATGCTCGGACAGGCCAGCCAGGCGCTCGGTGAACTGGCGGAGGCCGTGGGCTACTATAAGGAATATCTCAACCGGATGGGGACGAGCATCGAGGTCCTCAATGCGATCGGCGACTGTTACGTGCAGCTCGCGGACCCGGAAAACGCCCTGGTCGCCTGGGAAAAATCCCTGGAGCTCAATCCCAACCAGGAGAGCGTCAAGGCCCGGGTGAAGGCCCTCAAAGAAAAACGATGAAGAACCGTCCCCGGATTCTCCTCGCTCTAGCGTTTCTGCTTGCCGGCGCCTGCGCTTCCAACCGGACCGTCAAGGCCCTCGACCCCGAAAGCCGGGAGTTCCTGTCGACCGTCCGCTATCTCATCAGCAAGGAAGAGCGGCGCGCCTTCCTGGCGCTGCCCGACGAAGCCGGCCGGAAGCTCTGGGTCGAGGATTTCTGGAAGAAAAGGGACACCAAACCCGAGACCGCGGAGAACGAGTTCAAGGCCGAGTATCTCAAGAGGATCGATGACGCCAACCGCCTTTTCAAGGAGGGCAGCACCCCCGGCTGGCTGGGCGACAGGGGACATCTCTACATCACGCTCGGCCCGCCCGATAACAGGGAAACCTACCCGCGCGGCGTGTCGTTCTACGGCGTGCCGACCGAGATCTGGTACTATAATTTTTTCCCGATCGTGTTTATCGACGACAGCTGGACCGGCAACTACCGGCTGGCGCCCGAAAGCGCGGCGCAAGTCGGCGAGCTCAACCGGGCCCAAGTCCTGCTTAAGCCGCCCTCGTTCGGCCCGGACGGGGCGGCCGCAGCCGACTTCGAGCTGACGCTCTCCAAGGTCAAGGATGGCGAGACGCTGGCCCGGCTGCGGCTGCCCTATAAGGACATCTGGTTCAAGGCGGAGGGAGACCGCTTCCAGGCCACCCTGGATCTCGAAGCCGAGGTCACGGACGCCTCGGGGAAGACGGTCTGGCAGGACAAGAAAAGCTATCCCATCGCCTTCGGGCGCGAGGAGTTTCTCAAGGCCATCCGCCAGGATTTTCTGGCCGAGATCCCCGTCCGGCTGGCGCCCGGAGAATACGAGATCAGGGTGAGCTTGAAAAACGCTGCGGGGGAGGGCCGCGCCGCGGTCAAAAAAGAAAAGCTCGTCCTGTGAAATTTTCCTCATTCTTTTGATGTATAATAAATGGAGAAGTGAGGAGGTCGAGATGAAGCCCAACTGTTTTTATCGTTCTGCCGTCGCCCTGGCTGTGGTTCTTCTTCTGGGTGTCGGCACGGCCTCAGCCCAGGCCGGGCGCGGCACCGCCCGAATGGGCGGCACCGTCACCGACCAGGCCGGCAAAGGCATACCCAACGTCAAGATCGTGGCCGTTTTCTCCAAGGACGCGAACGCCAAGATGGAGACCGTCACCAACGAAAAGGGCGAGTGGGGGATCCTGGGGGTCGGGACAGGCAGCTGGGTGATCACGGCGTCGGCCGCGGGCTACCTGCCGGCCAGCTTCAATTATTCGACCAAGCAGCTCGACAAGAATCCCAAGATCAAGATCACTCTCGAAAAAAAAGGTGTGGGGACGGGGCTCGTCCAGGACGAGTCGTCATTTGAGCTACTCGAGCAGGGAAACAAGTTTTATCAGGAGGGAAGATACGACACGGCGCTCCTGATGTATGAGCAGTTCCTGGAGAAAAATCCCGCCGCCTACCAGGTCAAGCTCAACATCGGGGACTGCTACCGGGACAAGGGCGATTTCGCCAAAGCCATCGAATACTACAACATGGTCGGCGCCCAGGCGGACACGGACCCGGCCATGGGGAAGACCATGAAGGCCAAGGCTCTGGCCGCCGTCGGCCTGTGCGCCCTGAGGCAGAATAACCTTGAGGAAGCCCAGAAGTATTTCAGGCAGTCGATCGAGATGGCGCCCCAGGATGAGAACTTGGCCTACAATGTCGGCGAGATCTGTTTTTCCAACCAGCAGATCGATGAGGCCACCAAGTACTTCGAGATGGCCTCCCAGATCAAGCCCGACTGGCCCGACCCCTACCTCAAGCTGGGCTATGTTTATCTCAACAAGGGCGACATGACCAAGTCCGCCGAGTATCTCGAGAAATTCATCAAGCTCGAGCCGGGCACGGAGCGTACGGCGCAGGCCCAGAGCATCCTGAACTCGATCAAGAAATAAGACGGGTGGCGAAAAAGAAGCGATCTCGACACCTAAAGAGAGGCGGCGGGGGGCCGAGGATTGAAGCGCGGCCTACCGCGACCCCCGCTGTGCCGGCTGAAAGGAAAAAAGGAGAGGCCGTTCTCCATCGCGGGAGCAGGCGGGTGCGGCCGGCCATCGTCCCGGGGATCCTCGTCGCCGGCGCCGCGCTCGCTTACTTCCTGGTCTTCGCCGGGCGGACGACGGTCCGACGGGACAGCCGCCTGAATATCCTCCTCATTACGCTCGACACGACGCGCGCCGACAGGCTGGGCTCTTACGGCTATGCCAAGGCGAAGACTCCCAACCTGGATTCCCTGGCCCGGAATGGCGCAAGGTTCGAGAACGTTTACTGTCAGGTTCCCCTGACCCTGCCGTCTCACTGCTCCATCATGACGGGGACCTATCCTTTTTCCCACGGCGTCCGCGACAACGGGACCTACGAGCTCGGTCCCGATCAGGTCACCATGGCCGAGGTCCTGAAGGGAAAGGGGTATCAGACGGCCGCCGTGGTGGCCTCGTTCTCCGTCGACTCCCGGTTCGGCCTGGCCCAGGGTTTCGATTTCTACGACGATGATATCCAGCCCGGGCTGCCGTTCAAGCCCATGAACTCCGAGCGCAAGGCGGACGAGGTCGTGAAGTCGTTCTCAACGTGGATGGACAAGGCGGGCGGCGAGCCCTTTTTCGCCTGGGTCCACTTTTTCGACCCCCATCTGCCTTACCAGCCGCCCTCGCCCTACGGGGAAGAATTCGCGGGCGATCCCTACGACGGGGAAGTCGCCTATATGGATGCCTGCGTCGGCAAGGTCCTCGAGAAGCTCCGGGGGAAAAATCTCCTCGGCCGCACGCTCATCATCGCCGCCGGCGACCACGGGGAAGCCTTCGGCGAAAAAGTCGAGACCGGCCATGGCCTCTTTCTCTATGACGACACGATGCGCGTGCCGCTCATCTTCTATTCCGAAAACCGGATTCCCCCGGGCAAAGTGATCAGGTCGCGGGTCCGGCTGATCGACCTTTTCCCCTCGATCATGGACATGCTCGGGCTGACGCAGCCGGAAAAGATCCAGGGGACAAGCCTCGTCCCTTATATTGAGGGGAGAAAGCGCGGCGACCTCGAATCTTATATTGAGTCGTTCTATCCCCGTAATTATTTCGGCTGGTCAGAGCTCGTCGGCCTCGTCAAGGACGACTGGAAATATATCCGGGCCCCGAAACCCGAACTCTACAACCTCAAAGCCGACCCGGGCGAGCTGACGAACAGCTTCGCCTCGTCGGGCCGGGCGGCGTCGTCGATGAACGCCCGTCTCGAGGAGCTCATCAAGGCGAGCGCCGGGCTGGCCGCCGCCAAAGGCAGGACACTGACGGCCGAAGAAGAGGAGAGGCTCCGCTCCCTCGGCTACACGAGCTTCGCCGGGGCAGGCGCCAAGTCCGAATACCCCGATCCCAAGGACAAGCTCGACCTCTTGAAGCTGATCCAGCAGGCGCAGGGCTGCGATTTCGAGGGCAAGTACGAGGAGTCCGTCGACATCTATAAACAGATCATTCCCCTGATCCCAGATGCGGCGTCAAGCTACGTCGGCCTGGCCCTGGCCCAGGCGCGGCTGAAGAGGTTCGACGAGGCGATCCAGGCGCTTCAACTCGGCATCGCCCGGATCCCGAATTCGATCGTCCTTCTCTCCCGGCTGGGACACACCTACCTTGTCACCGGGCGGCTCGAGGAAGCCTATAAGACGATGGCCGAGGTCCTCAAGCTCAATCCGAAATACGTCGAGGCCCTGACCGTTTCGGCGGGCGTCATGGATACGTTCGGCAGGCTGGAGGAAGCCCGCGGGTTCTACGAGCGCGCCCTCGCCATCGAACCGAGAAGCCTGTTCTTAAGGATGAGCTACGCCATGAACCTGGCCTCGAGCGGGCTCATCGACCGGGCGATCGACGTCTACCAGAAGCTCTGCGAGGACTACCCCGAGGACGCGGCGCTGCGCCAGTACCTGGGCATTGCCCAGGGTATGAAAGGGGATTATGCTTCGGCCATCGAAAACCTTAAGCAGGCCGTCTCGATCCGTCCTACTCCCACGGCCTACTTCAACCTGGCCGTGGCCTATCGGAATACCGGCGACCTCAGGGAAGCGGTCCGGTATCTCGGGCTCTATCTCGACGACCCGAGAGGGGAGAGCGAGGCGAACATCGCCGCCGCCCGGGCCGAGCTCGCCCGGCTGGAAAAAGGCCTTTCAAAGTAACCGCCTCCCCTCCATCCCCTCCCGCATCGAACATGTCCCCCTTTCCGCCAACAAAAAAAAGGCCCGCCCCCCGCGGGGGGAGCGGGCCTCGAAACTGCTTCAGCTTGAGCTAGTCTGCTTCCACTCCTGCATCAGAAGGAGAACCGGGCGCCGAGCCGGGCTCCCCAGGTTCCGAACTGCCACGTGGGCTGCTTGAAGGCGACGTTCTTCCAGTACGTATCGCCGGCGGCATTGAGTTTGGCCTGCCAATCGAAGGTCTTGGACAGGATCTCGTCGTCGGAGATATCCATGTAGACCCTGTTCGGCGAGTTATCGTACCACTGCCATGTCTTGGTGTTGGTGACGTTGTTGACCTGGAGGTTCAGCGAGGCGGAAGTCCTGCCCATTCTCAGCGTGTACTCGACATAGAGATCGGCCCAGGTCGTCCAGGGCATCCGGCCGAGGTCGGCGCGGTTTTCAGGATAGTAACCCTGGACATTGTTGGCCAAGAGTTGGGTGGTGATAGGCATGCCGCTCCGGCTGTAGCCGACAACTCCGACCGTCAGGCCGAACGGGAAGGCGTAGGAGCCGTAGGCCTTGATGTAGTGGGTTCTGTCCTGGGGCAGCGGTCCCTTGAGGATGTTACCGCGGATGTCAAAGGCCATGAACCAGAGGTCGAAATACCGCTCGACGTTCGGGGAGTTCCGGTTGATCTCGTCGGTTGAGGAGAGGCCGCCGTAGTTGCCCGCAACGCGGCTCAGGGTGTAGTTGAGGCCGCCCTGCCAGTTGTTGCTGAACCGTTTCTCGAGAGAAACGTTCATGCCGTAGTACTCTCTCGTGGCCTTGGGGGTCTCCCAGTACTTGTCGAGGAACTTGCCGCCGTTCGAGATGCGGAGGGAGTAGCCGAACCCGGGGTTCGTGCTGTAGTAGTACTCGCCCTCGGGAGTCAGGACGCCGACGTCTTCAATGGTCCGGATAAGGTGCTTCTGGACGAGGCGCACCGACAGGGACACGTTCTCGGCGAGCTTCTTCTCGGCGCCCAGCGAAATCTCTCTCTGGGAGACGGGCTTCATGCTCGGGTCGGTGCTGTTCCACGAGGGAAGGCGCCAATCCATGGTGCCGACATAGCGGTTGGTGGCGGTCTGGCTGGCCTTGTCGCTGGTGACGCCGGAAGCGGCGATCTTGGTCCAGTCGGGGTCGTTGAGCTCGTAGTAGTCGGTCTTCCACTTGAACCCGCCGTAGGCGCCCTCGGCCATGTAGAGCTTCATGACGTCATAGTAGATGCCGAAGCTGCCGAACACCTTGAGGCTCGAATCCCCGAACACGTCATAGACGAGTCCGAACCTGGGCGCGAGCTTGTCGCCGAAACCGAACTTGATTGGCTTGGCCGTGGCGCCGGGAGCAGTCAGGTCGGGGGTGAAAGCGGGGATGTACTCGCTCTCGGTCCGGACGCCGGCGTTGATGGTCAGGCGGCCGTTGATCGTCCAGGAATCCTGGAGGTAGAGGGACCAGCTGTTCCTGTGGATCTTCCAGAAATAGCCGTATTCGGATGTCCACGAGCCCCGGATCTGGTAGTTGCCGTACTTGCCCATGACCGGCTCACCGCTCGCCAGGCCGTAGTAACCTCGGCCCCAGTTGATGTTGACCATCGGGTGCTCGGCGACGGTGGCGACGTCTTCCTGGTCGCGGATGAGCTGGACGCCCGCTTTCCAGGCATGCTCACCGCCGAGGTTGACGTAGAAGGTGAGGTCGGCGTTGCCCGAGAACTTTTCGAGCTTGTACCTCAGCGTCGCCCGTCTCGCCGCGTTACTTGTCTGCCAATTCGACCATCCGGCGTAGTGGAGCAGGCTCGGGTTGGCTTTAAAGAACGGGTCGTTCTGATAAATGTAGGCGCTGTACCCGAAGTAATAGGTCGAGCCCGGGGCCTTCACCTGCTGGTTCTGGGTGTTGGACATCGCGTAGCCGCCGCGCAGGCTCAGCAGCACGCTGTTGCTGATGCTGTAGTCGAGGAGGGCCGCGCCGCTGTAGTTCGGATAGTCGAACCCGGCCTTGTTCCAATCGTAGAATCCGGCGGGTGGGGGAGGGGCGCTTGTCCCGGTAATGCTCGGGAGCTCGCCCCTGTACTTCGAGAAGTTGTTGACGAAGCTGGCGGAAATTCTCATCCCGGCAAGCGGGGCCACGGTCAGCTTGAACTGGCCGTTCCAGACGTGATTTTTCACGTGGAATTCCTGATCCCTGACGCTAGCGTGACTGGGGTCGAACCCGCGCATGGCCTTCTGGTCGCTGTACTGGGGGTTGAACGAGCCGAAGAACCACAGCCTGTCTTTAAGGATGAACCCGCCGAGGCTGAAGACGCCCTCATAGCGCGTGTACGGGTCGCGGTCGCTGCCCCCGTTGAAGTAAAGGTCGTCGTTGTTGACGTATTCCCACTTTTCGTCGTCGTAGGGGTTCCAGCGGCCGTAGTCGCGGGCTTTCCCCTGGAACAGCTTGTTGTTGTTCTCGTAGTAGCCCACGATATCCCCGTGGAAGCTGTTGCCGCCGGACCGGGTGATGACGTTGACGACGCCTCCCATCGAGCCGCCGAATTCGGCGTTATACCCCGAGGCCGTGACCTTGACTTCCTCGACGAGCTCCATGACGGCGCTCTGGGCCCTCGTGCCGATATGCGGCTGGGTGACGTCGGCGCCGTCCATATACCACATGTTCTCGGTTCCGGTCGCGCCGTCGACAAGCAGTCCGCCGCCGACGTTGTCATACTGAACGCCGGGGACCGTGCTCAACAGGCCGTCGAAGTTCCGGCTTCGGGGCAGGCTCATGAACATTTCCTTGGTCATGGTCATGCCCTTGACCGTGCTCTTGACGTCGATCAACGGGCTCTGTCCGACAACGGTGACCTGCTCTTCGATCGCCGCCTGCGTCAAGGTGACGTTGATGACAATGGTCTGGGACAGCTGCAGGATGATGTCTTTCCGGACCAGGGTTCTGAACCCCTGGAGCGAAAAGGTCACCTCGTAGGTCCCGGACGGCAGGGCGAGCAACCGGAAGTTGCCGCCGTCGTCACTGACCGTGGCTGCTTTTCCGACCAGCCTGGGGCTGAGGGCTTCCACCGTGACGCCGGGGAGCGCGTTGCCCTGGTCGTCGGCCACTTTGCCGACGATCCTGCCTTGGGGCAAGGTTGTCTGGGCCGCGACAAACCCCGCTGTCACGAAGAACGCAAGAAAAGCGAATGTCAATGCTTTCTTACTCATTCTCTGCAAAACTCCTTTTTACCAAGAATCCAACCCTGGAGCGGAATTTCCCGTCCGCTCCAACCCTTCATCCAAGAGAGAATAAACCGACGATTCTCACCTCCTTTAGAAGTGCTCATTTCGAGTGTTCCAGCCTATTTATAAGCAAGATATATGCCAAGTCAAATAATGGGGAATTAGCCTATTTTCAATGAGATATATGGGCAAAAGGGGGTTAATGAATCCAAATATTTGGATTCCCTTCAATAAATTGAATAACCCGCCGGCGAAGGGCCGTCTCCCCGCCCTACTGGATGGACTTCAGCCCGTCGAGCTTGAGCTTATAGTCGGATTCGTTGAGAACTCCGTAGGTGTTCTCTTTGCTCCACTCTTCGAGGGCGCCGAGGTAGCGCCCGGTGCCCGATGAGTAACGCCATTCGTTGGGCGGGCGGAAGGTGAAAACGTAGCTGACGAGGTAGATATCCCACCTGTAGATCCAGAACTCGGACGTGTTGGCGGAGATATCTTCGTTGGTCCGGTCGCTGCTCGTCGTGGACATGCCGGCGCCGGTGCCCTGCTGGACCCCCATCGCCCAGTTCGTGTTCTGCTTGACCTCGACGTCGTTCGGCGGACCGTTGAGCAGGTAGATCCGGGCCCGGTCGCAGTTCCACGGCTGGTTGTAGTTATCCCTCTTGTACGTCTTCATGACGTAGAGCATCCTCTCGTCGAAGATCTTTTTCGATTTCGGGTCGCGGGCCTCCCAGAAGGCCGTCTGGAATTCCAGCCGCGCCGCGGGGGAGAGCTCCTTATAGGTCTGGCGCTCGAAGTCCTGCATGATGTAGTAATGCTTCGTATACCACTCGTCATGCGAGGGCATCGTGTTGATCCCGCAGGACGAGAAAGCCAGCAGGACCGCGGCCGCGAGCCAGACAAATCGAAGTTTTTTCATGGCGATTTATCTCCCCGGGAGAACCCGTCTCCCGTCCGTGTTACTTGAAACCATGTAAACACAGGCCCCCGTGATTGTCAAACATCCATCCGCACGTTGACTTGTCGGCCCGGCGGATTTCGTCTATAATCGCAGGCTAATACGGATCCGCGGAGACTCAGATGCCGGAAGACCAGGATGTCAAGGGCACGCTCAACCTGCCCCAAACCTCGTTCTCGATGAAGGCCAAGCTGGCCCAGAAAGAGCCCGAGACGCTCACGAGATGGGCCGAAACAGGACTCTACGCCAAGATCCTGGACAGCCGGCGCGGCGCCCCCACGTTTGTCCTCCATGACGGCCCGCCCTACGCCAACGGGCACATCCACCTGGGCACGACGATGAACAAGATCCTCAAGGATTTCATCGTCAAGTCGCGCACCATGATGGGATTCCTCGCTCCTTACCTCCCCGGCTGGGACTGCCACGGGCTGCCGATCGAAATCCACGTGGACCGGGCGCTCGGCGCGCGCAAAAAGGACATGTCGACGATCGCCGTGCGCGAGGAGTGCAGGAACTATGCACTGAAATTCATCGACATCCAGCGCGATGAGTTCCGCAGGCTCGGGGTTTTCGGCGAGTGGGAGAACCCCTATCTCACCATGACGCCGGGCTACGAGGCCGACGTTCTCCGGCTCCTGGCGGCCTTCTTCAGGTCGGGGAATGTCT
>Ga0154742_1046_pt3 | contig 60980 bp, 49 predicted proteins | sample Rifle2008BG16ft_FD_105750 | JGI IMG/M metagenome (GOLD analysis project Ga0154742, IMG submission 105750) | Candidatus Aminicenantes bacterium RBG_16_63_16 | reverse complement strand
GTCCTTTGTGGCGACCTACATCGGACAACACCTGGGCTGGTATCGAGAGGGCCAGCCGGCCGGGTTCATCGGAGCGATCCTGGGAGCCATCCTGATCCTCATCGTTTACCGATTGATCAAGAGGAGATAGCGACTTCCAAGAATCCATGACAGCGAGAAGCAAGGGAGGTAAGCATGGACATTAAGAAAGCGGAAAGGACACTGTTGACGGCCTTCGTCTTGTTTTTGGCTCCCCTGGCCGTCTATGCCGGAAATGGAGCGACGCAGGATACGCTGGCGCAGAATCAAAAAATCAGGGTTTCAGAGGAATTAAGATCGACTAACGGTCAATATACTCTAGTGCTGCAGGGAGATGGCAACCTGGTCGCCGCTGATAGCCAGGGAAGATCATTCTGGAGCAGCAATACAGTCGGCAGCGGGGCCATCGAGTGCGTCCTGCAGGGTGATGGCAATCTGGTGCTCAAGGACAGAAATGGAAGAGGCGTCTGGGCCACATCCACAGAGGGTTATAAAAACGCCAGGTTGATGATCCAGGATGATGGAAATCTGGTCATTTATAACGAACGAGGACTAGTCGTCTGGGCCAAGGGAAGGATCAGAGACAGCTTATCAAGAGATGAAAACCTGTTGGTCAATGAGTTCATCAGATCTCAGAATAGAAAATATACCCTGATCTTGCAGGGCGATGGCAATTTGGTGGCCCGGGATAATCAAGGCAAAGGAATATGGAATAGCAAGACAGTCGGCAGCGGGGCCATCGAGTGCGTCCTGCAGGGCGATGGCAATCTCCTGCTCAAGGATAGAAATGGCAGAGTGGTTTGGGCGACCAATACTGACGGTTTTTCCAATGCCAGATTATTGATGGAAGATGATGGTCGCGTCGTGCTGTATCAGGAATCAGGGAATGCCTTCTGGACCAACGGGAACATCCATCCGAACATCCAGCGCGAGACGGCCCCTCCCGATGCGCAGAGAGTCGACAAAGACAGTTTATCGAGCTACAACGCCAACACCGGCGATTACGAGTTCGATAATGCACTTAACAACCTCAACCATATCGCCTATGCCGATCTCAATAACTTCACAAATCAACTCAGCAGCACATTCGGCATCTCCAAACCGTGGATTGAGAACCTCGTCAAAAGAGAAAATATCCCGCCCGCCGATGTGTACATGATCGCGAGAACGGCATCCGTAACCAACCGGACCATCAATGCCGTGGAAAGGTATTACAAGGACAATCGGGGGCAAGGGTGGGGCGTTATGGCCCAGCGTCTGGGAATAAAGCCGGGATCACCAGAATTCCACGCCCTCAAGAAAGACGATACCGGGCTCCTCTCGAAGGGGAGGAGACAAGATCGAAGGAAGAACGACAAAAGCAATAAATAGGCAGGCCGGAAATACAGGACTAAAAGAGGAATCATGAAAAATAAAAAACTGATAGTTATCATCGTCGGCTTACTAATCGTCTTCTCTCTGAGCACATTTGCCGAAACCACCAAGCTGAAGCGCATCGGACAGTACACCTTCGTCAGGATCAGAGGAGATGTTCCAACCCAAGACGTCATGAAGAGACTGGTGGAGAGATACGCCGAAGACATCAAATCCGGGTTTGACCTGGCCGGCGCCGGTGATCTCTACCTTCCTTTCATGGCCCAGTTGAAGGGCGAGACATTCGAGGAGAAATCGCTGCCGGTCGGGGATAAGCTCAGGTGGATGCTATTTCGCTCCCAAGGGAAAGTGAAAGTGGCCCAGGACATCGAGTGGGCCGGCCAGGCGCCCCTTGAAGTTTTCGCCTTCAACGTGAAGAAGGATGATAAGGCGTATGAATTCGTGATGCCGAGACCGTGCGGCAATATCGCTCTGCGCAGTATCACCGCGCTCGAGGTCCCGGTCCCGCCGGCGGCTTGCATGCTGGCCGTCTCGCCGGCGAAGGTCAACCTGAAAGACATGGTGACCGTCGATATGAGCGGAAGCCAGAACGCCACGTCCATGGAAGTGGATGTCATTGGTCCGGATGGCCGGAAGATAACGACCCACTCGTTCACCCCCGCGGCGGCGAAAAAGCAGACCAGCTTTGACCTGCCGGGCGTTTATACCTTTAAGGGCCGGGCGATGAACGAGAAAGGCGTCGCTTCGACGAACCCGTGCGAGGCGAAAGTTATCGTCAACGGTCCGCCGACCTGCGTGCTGAAAACATCCTGCCTGCCCTGCAAAGATTACGTCGGCAAACCCGTCACCTTCGACGCTTCCGGCTCGGCCGATCCTGACGGCACAGTGGTCAAGGCCGATTTTGCCATCACCGACCAGGCGGGCCATCCCGTTGATAAGTTTATGGACGGAGAGGCTCCCTTTGTTTGGGATAAGGTCTTCGACAAACCGGGAAGCTACGTGGCGACGGTGGTCGTCACCGACGATTTCGGCGCTGTTTCCGAGCCCTGCCGGGTCGCCCTCGACGTCACCCAGAAACGGCTGTCCTTCTTGATTGAAGGCGGTCCCGGACTCCTGCACGGTACCTACACGTCCATGCTGTGGGCCCGAGGCGGCTTGCTCTATAAGATCGTGCCCGACACGCTGGACCTTATCTTTTCCTTGGGCGGCGGAATTCCGTTGAAAGGCGAGCCCTGGACCTCGTTCGTGATGGGCAATGCCCTCCTGAACGTCCATGCCGGTCCGGCCTTCGTGGCCGGCGGTTTGGGTTTCAGCACCAAGGACCAGACGACACGGAAGGGTGGAATCGATTTGGTCAGCGAAGTGGGTATCGACCTTTTTAAGGTGAATTCATCGGTCGGCTCGATCCTCTTTGAGTTGCGTGCTCCAGTGCTGACCTCCGACCGTTCTTTCGAAGAGTACCACAAGCTCCTGCTGGGGCTCCGGTACATCTTCTAAGTCAAGGAGTCGGTATCATGCTGAACAGTTTACTCATTCAGGAAACACCCGATCCGGGTTCTTTGAGTGCCATCCTTCACAAAGTTCTCACTTTTATTTATTTCATAGCGCATCAGCTCGGCCTGTGGATTATTAAGCTTATTCAGTACCTTGTTCCGGATGCTCAATTTGCTGAAAATGTTATCGATGCCCTTGGATTTCTTGTTATTCTGACCCTGTTCATGTTTCTGGTCGGGGTGGCCAAGAAGATTGCCTGGGTCATTGTCTGTGTGGGATGGGTTCTTTTGCTCATTAGAATTCTCATCATTGTTTTCAAACTCGGATAAACGGGTACCTGATTTTCTGTCTAAACTCTGTATTCTTCCTGAAGCGGCCAGGGGTTATTAGTCAAACCATCCTTTCCGTTTGAAGTACCACAATTCAACCAGGGCGATGGCGACCATCAAGATGATAACGATTATGAATCCGTAAGGGAGCTTTGAGCCGGGCAGCCCGCCGACGTTCATTCCCAGGAGTCCTGCGATCAGACCAAGAGGCAGGGTAATGGCCGAGACAATCGTCAGGATGCGCAAGCGCTTCTCTACCCGATCGTTGCCCGCCATCTGGTAATAGGCGTGCAAATCGCTGACCCGGGCTTCCAACCGATAAATGCCCCTTTGGGCGATTTCTATTTCTGATGCCAGGTCTTGAAGGTACGCCTTGCGGTGAGGTTCCTGTAGCGCCTCGTTGTCCGAAGCGTTGAGGCCGGCGACGCAGTAAAGCTGATTCTCGATCAGGGAAACGAGCTTGTCAACCTGCTGGCGCAGCCTGGTCAGATCGCCGGCGTGTACTGCCCCGGGGTCCTCGTTCAGGATTTTGGCCAGACGCAGGATTTGGTCACGGACTTCGGTTTCCGCCTGGACGCTCAGATCCGTCAGTTCATCGAGGATCAGATAGACGATCTGGACCAGGTGACTCAAAGCGGGCGCTTTCTCTCCCACCAGGCTCTGTATAAGATCGTTGATAGCGGGCATCAGGCCGTGGCGGATCGTCACCAGCACCGGAGGCTGCAGGACGAACGTCAGGTAGGCCTGGCCCTCAGCCTCACGGTCGAACGCTGCCGGAAACTCCAGCAGGACCGCCTGCCCATAAGAGATGACGCCCGGAACGACGGCCAGGTCCACGCACCGATCGAGCATGAGAGGATGAATGTTCAGGGGCGCCAAAAATCGCCGCAGCTCCTCTGGCTCGGCGTCTTCAATATCCAACCAACTCTCGCCGAGTCGGCCCGGTTCCCCTGTCGGCCAACCCGGCGGGGCCGGTTGCTTTTTCAGCTTCCCCGAGCTGAGCAAGTACCAGTTGATTCTCATCTTAAAGCCCCCTGCCAATTCCTTTGGTCGCCAACGCTCCTATAAGCAAGTGTGGATAGATTCGTCAATTTGATTCTATCGTAATGCCCCTGGGCATGTAAACAATGCGCCTGGGGCCGAAATTTGCCGATAGAAAAATGTCATCTCGAGCGAAGCGTGGTGATCTCAACAATTTACGATATTCAGAAAGGGGTAACCGAGGCGAAAATGGGCCCGGCGATGGCCCAGCCAAAAAGGAAATGCTTTAAAAGAAATTTGACAAATCGCATCCTTATTCAAAAGGCATTGATTTTGTGATAGTGAATAGTGTACTCACGGTGAAGGATGAGAAACCTGCGGAGGCAAGTGCAGGAAAGCCTGTGTCCGGACCCGGGAGAACAGGTTTGTCATCGAGGAAGATCAATAAATGAAAATTCTCCAGATATACCTTAAGCCTTTTCGCTGGTGGATCATGCTGGCCCTTGTGCTGGCCGGTATTGCGCAAATATTATCCCTTTATGATCCTATTATCTTCGGAAAAATTATCGATAACTATGCCCTGAATCCCGGCGATAAAACCGAAGAAGCCTTGATCAACGGCGTTCTGTTCTGGCTGGGCATCGCCGTCGGCCTGGCCTTGGCAGCCCGGATGTTTATGGCCATCAAAGATTATGTTATCCGGCTGGTCGTGCAGCGGTTTGGCATGCAGATATTCAATGATGGCCTCCGGCAAACGCTGCGATTGCCTTACCAAGACTTTGAAGACCAGAGCAGCGGTGAGATACTTTCTATTTTGCAGAATGTCAGAACCGATACGGAACGATTTATCACCAGTTTCATCAACATCCTTTTCTCTTCCATCGTCGGAATTGGTTTCCTCATCTGGTATGCCTTTACTAAAAACTGGGCCCTCATTCCGGTATTTTTAATCGGTGTTGTTTTGCTCGGAGGATTAACGAGCCTGCTCAGCCGCTCTATAAAGTCCTTGCAACGTTCTCTGATCCGTCAAAACAGGCAGATGAGCGGCACCATTATTGAATCCCTGCGCAATATTGAACTGGTCAAGAGCCTGGGACTGACTTACCCGGAAATCAGAAGGCTGCGCCAGCACACCCGGGAAATTTATGAGATGGAGATGAAGAAAGTGAAAAAAGTGAGGACCCTGACCTTTTTCCAGGGTGGAGTGCTCACTTTGCTGAAACAATCTATCCTCTTTATTTTATTGTGGCTCATTTTCCGTAAGGTATTATCACCCGGCGAGCTTATTTCCATGCAGTTCATTTCCACGGGAATAATCGGCCCCTTGCAGGATCTTGGCAGCATCATACTTTCCTATCGGGAGGCCGAAGCCTCATTGCAGTTATTCAATGAACTGATGCTGAAAGAAGCCGAGTATCGACCCGAAGAGCCTGTTGATATTGGGGAAATAGAACACCTCCGCTTCGACAAGGTGACTTTCCGTCATCGCCATGCTTCCACCAATGCCCTGGAAAACATTTCCTTCGAAGCGGCTATCGGCGACACCATTGCCTTCGTCGGTCCGTCCGGATCAGGTAAATCAACGCTGGTAAAGTTGCTGGTTGGGCTTTATACCCCGGTCGACGGAAATATCTTATACGACAATATTTCCTCCCGTGAAATCCGCTTCAACCGGATGAGAAGACGAATGGGTTTCGTAACTCAAGACACTCAATTATTTTCCGGCACCATCAGGGATAACATGAAGTTTGTCAAGCCGGATGCCACAGATGAAGAAATTTTGGCGGCCTTGGAAAAAGCCTCCGCCATGAATGTCATCGATAATTCCGAAAAAGGATTAGATACCATTTTGGGTGAAGGAGGGAAAAAACTTTCCGGAGGCGAAAAGCAGCGTTTGTCGATCGCCAGAGCCTTACTCAGAAAACCTAGGCTCCTAATATTTGATGAAGCCACCTCTGAACTGGATTCATTAACAGAAGAGGAGATAACAGAAACAGTAAAAGAAATCTCGGCATTGAAACAGCAGATCACCATCCTGATCGCCCATCGCCTTTCCACCGTCATGCATGCCGATACCATCTATGTACTGGAAAAAGGGAAAATCGTGGAGCAGGGCAGTCACGATGAATTGGTGGACAAAAAGGGGTTGTACTACGCTATGTGGCGTCAGCAGATTGGGGAAAGAAAAGCGACGGCCGTCCCCACAAAAGATAGGCTCGCCGAACAAGGGCCAGGCACGGAGCCTGAGTGATTTCCGGTGCTTTTGAGCCGGTCCGCGGCTGCCTGGCCCCCATTCTGCTGTTTTCAGCTCAACTTGACACGCGATCAGGCTGGGATTTATTATCCGTCCTGATTGTCGGAGGGAAAATTCGCGTTGAAAATTCATGAGACCTCCAAGAATAATGCCCTGAACGGAGAGCATCAAGAATTACTATCCCGGAAGATTAGTGACCTGTCACTCAAGATTCAGGGCACGCGACTCGAGGCCCTGATCGGTGAACTCTATCAAGACCTGGAAAGAGCAGGTATAGGCTTCAAGCCAAAAACATATCTGTCTGATGAATGGGGCTGTCCTCATGGGGTTCCCGTGATCGGGATTCCATTCTACCTGGCCGACCCGGTATTGTCCAAGCTGGAAGGTCAATTGACTGACATCGAAGCTGAAGACGAGGCGGAAGTGATGATGTATCTCCGTCATGAGGCCGGACATGCCTTCAATTATGCCTACCGCTTATACAGGAAGCCAGAGTGGCGCCGGCTTTTCGGGAGATTTTCGCAGCCCTACAAAAAGAATTATCGGCCATTACCTTTTAGCGCCAAGTTTGTGCGTCACATCCCCGGATGGTACGCCGAGAAACATCCGGATGAGGATTTTGCGGAAACCTTTGCCGTCTGGCTCACGCCTGCCTCAGATTGGCGGAAACAGTATGCGGACACTCCGGCTCTGGCTAAACTGTTGTACGTTGACAGAATGGCACGCAAGTACGGCCTCCAGCCGCCGGCCGTCAGTGACGAGACGCCGGATCTGCCCGTGCAAGAGCTGACGATGACTTTGGATAGATGGTACGAATCGAATAGAGATGCTAACCCCATCCGTCTCAACCTCCATCGCACCCTCAACAACGACTTGCGGAGACTGTTTCCTGCAGGGCAGGGACAACCGGCGGCGGATGTCCTTCGGGCGAATCGCAAACAACTGCTTCGAGAGGTGAATCACTGGACAGGGATCGAACGAGGGATCCTGAGTGCTCTCATCTCTGAATTGCTGGAGCGGGTCCAATCTCTCGAGCTCAAGATAGAACCTGACCAAACCGCAACCCAAATGGTGAGTGTGTCGGCCTTCATCACCACGCTGGTCATGAACTACTTGTACCGGGGTCAATTCGTAGACACCTGATATTGTCCTGATTGGAAAGGAGGCTAACGGGATGGATAAACTCAAGATTTCCGTGCTGTTCTGGGAGGAGCGCAGCAAGGAAGGAACCGAGCACGATGAAGTGGTGGACGAGGTCGCCGGGGCTTTGTCAGAATTGGGGTACAAAGTATCCTTAATCGGAATCAGTGACGATTTACGCGAACTTCTGGACAAGCTCGATGACCAACGACCCGACCTGGTGTTCAATCTCTGCGAGAGTTTTGCTGATAACGATGCCTATGAAATGCATGTGACGGCCGTTCTGGCCATGCTTGGCCAACCTTTTACGGGGACTGGCCCGGCAGGGATGGCCTTGAGACAAGACAAATCGGTCACGAAGAAGCTCTTGAAGTTTCACGGGGTACCTTATCCAAATTACGCCACCTTTGACAAGGACAATCTCGAATTCGCCGGCAAAATGCGTTTTCCCTTGTTTGTTAAGCCTTTGCAGGGAGACACTTCCCTCGGCATTGATGCGTCTTCCCTGGTCACCGAATATTCTAAGCTTATTGAGCGTATCGGCTTTATCCAAACGCAACTGAATGTGCCTGCCCTGGTGGAGGAATACATCGAAGGACGCGAGTTTTATGTCAGCATTTTAGGCAATGACCCCGCCGAGATATTACCACTGATGGAGCTTGATTTTGCCAAACTTCCCAGCGGCTATCCACGGATTTTCGGTGAGGAAGCAAAGTTGGATGAAGCGAGTCTTCAGTATGATGCTGTCAATGCTATCGTTTCCACGGAACTGGCTCCTGAGGTGCGGGCGCGCTTGATCATGGCTGGCCGAGAGGCCGCCTATGCCTTGAAAGTACGGGATTATGCCAGGGTCGACATCAGGCTTTCCGCTGATGGGATACCAATTGTCGTGGAGGTCAATGCCAACCCCTATCTGGAACAAACGAGTGCCTTTGCTTTGGCCGCACTGCAGGCCGGCATGGGGTACACCATGCTGATAAATCGGATCGTGAAAATCGCCAGGGAGCGCTGGGAGCCGACTCCATTCCTGAAAGAGCTGCAGAAGAATCGGGCAGGAAGAGCCAGAATCCGAAGAAAAGCCGCAAAGTTGGCCCAGTCTTACAAGACAGCGTCTTTAAAGGCAGACCCGAAGAAGAACATAGAGAAGCCACCTAAGTAGCAAATGCCAGCGGCGGCATCGCCTCGGCCCCAAGCCTGCCTTGACTCCCCGCTCGCGACGAGCTATCATTATTTACGATGGGAGATTTGCAAAATCGCTACGATGACGTGCGCCCGGCCATCACCGTCGAAAACCAAATTCTTATGTTTTAAACATCAAAGGAGGCTCGCATGGCTATTTCAAGAACAACGGAAATCAAATCATCTTCGGCAGTGAGTTTCGATGATGCCATGAAAAAGGGAATTGCTCGAGCTCGAAAGACTCTGACAAATGTCAGAGGAGCGTGGATCGAGAATCAGGAACTTCTCATCGATGATAAGGGCAATATAACCGAGTACCGGGTTCAGATGAAGATAACGTTTATTCTTGAAGATTAGCCATGGGCGAATTCATCGACAAGAGCAAAGGAAAGATCAAGCAAGCGGTAGGGGACTTGACCGGCAACAAGAAGCTCAAGCGAGAGGGAAAGAGAGATGAACTCAAAGGCCGAGTCAAGGGCGTGGTCAAGGATGTGAAGCGCACGGTCAAACGTGCCGTGAAGTAGCGGCGACCACGGGGTCCGGAAGAATCCGAAACTGATCAGGAAATAGCCTCTTCAAGAGGAAAAGTGTCGTTCTATCGGACCCTTCCTTAGGCGGGAAACCAGCTTAATTTGTCTAACCGGAGGCTTCGAAACGCCGGCCCTCTAGAATTGCGCCTTTTTCCAGAGAGGAAATCTTTACCCTGACGTTGATCACGGGCGTCCGGGGCAGCCTCAGTATCTTGAGGGACCCACCTTCTTGAAATCGATGAAGCCCCGTTCGACATCGACCGAAATCAGTTGCACGCGAACCCGGTCGCCGACATCCAGGCCTTCGAACCCGCTAACCACTCTCCCTTCGACAGTCACATTGAGAAGCCGCGCCCAGGTGCCCTTCTCCGAAGCGCCCGTGACAATGGCGTCAAACTGGTCGTTGATTCTCGATTCAAGAAGAAGTGCCGCCGCGGATTTGTCGACCTGCCGCTCGACTTTGTCAGCCGCATCCTCTTCTTCGGTGCAGTGTTTCGCCAGGGCATCCAGTTCATCCTTGCCATAGGGCCAGGCGCCGCCCTCCAGGGCGGCCTTCAGTAAGCGTTGGGTGATCAGATCGGGATAACGACGATTCGGGGCCGTGGAATGGGCATAGTCCTTGACCGCGAGACCAAAGTGTCCCGGGGCCGTGTCGCCGGGAAGCTCGGCCACGTATTCCCCCCCTCCCAAGAGTTTGATGACCGCGAGGGAGAGGTCGGGGAAACGAAGCGGATCGGCGGCTTTCTCCTTGATAAGAAACTCGTCCAGCGCTTTTGGGTCCGGCTGAGCGGGCAGCCCAAATTTGTGTTCCCCGGCAATCTCGACAATCCGATCCCAGCGTTTCGGCTCACGGACCACGCGGCGGATGGAAGGGAATTTTCTGGACGCGAGATACCGGGCGGTTGCGCCGTTGGCCGCGATCATGAAATCCTCGATGATGTCCGTGGCCCGGTTCTTGCTTTCGACCTCGAAACTGCGTAGTTGATCGCCGTCGAAGATTGGTTTGGCCTTGATGGTTTCCAAAGTCAGCGCCCCGTGGACATGCCGGAGATTCCTCAGGCTCTGCGCGGTCCGGTCCTGCGCGCGCAGATTTTCGTCAAGCCCGCCAACGGCCGTGACGGCCTCCGGCACAGGTCCATTCCCCTCGAGCCAGGCGGCCGCGCTGTTATAGGCAAGCTTCGCACGGTTGCGGACACACGCTCGATAAATCTGGGAGCCCCGCACCGACCCATCCGAACCGACCACCATTTCGATGACGATGGACAGGCGATCGGCGTTGAAGTTTAGCGAGGTGAGGTCGGTGGACAGCTTTTCCGGCAACATGGGGAATATCTTGGCGGCGGTATAAACCGAGGTCGTATTGTGGCGGGCGTGATCGTCAATGGCGGATCCTCTTTTGACAAGCGCATCCACGTCGGCGATGGCGACCAGAATCTTGACGTTGTCCCCGGGCATGACCTCGGCAACGGTCAGCTGGTCCAAGTCGCGGGAGTCGTCGTTATCGATGGACGCCCAGAGAAGATTGGTGAGGTCACGAATGGCCTCGTCATTCGCGGCGGCGGGGGCCTCGATCCTGTCAAGTTCGGCGAGCGCTTCGGGAGAAAAGTCAGGGAGCAAGCCTCGAGCAATCATCGCTCGCCGGGCGATGTTCTGTAAAACGGCCCGGTGCTGCTTATCCTTCGCCTCAATCGTGTTCATGTGATGCTCCTTTTCACGCCACCTTGATCTCGGGGCCTATCGCACCGCAACGCGTACGAGATCAGAGGTCCCCAGAGGGCGGCCCACTCCAACGCCGGACCAAAGGCCACATCCGCCGGGGTGATAGCCGGCTTTCGCAGGCCTATGACCTCAATGGCTCCAGCCCTCGCGGCGAGGACGGCGGATCCGACCCCGGAAGCATCCCGGAAAAAGAAGTTGGCGTTTTCTCCGCTAACGGATTTTCTGGGCTCGCTTTTCTGACTATTTCATTTCTCCGCTTTTTTGCTTTTTATCCCTCTGCTGCCGAGCACTCTGTGGCTCATAAAGTTTGAAATGACGTTTTTGCGAAGCGGTTCTCTTTTGTTCCTGGCGCTCGAGAATGGCGGCGAATTTCTCGATGAGCCATTTTAGATCTTTGGCGGGGATGACGACGATATTCCCATTCTGCTTTATCAAAAATAGTTTGCCTTTTTCTTCGATAACATATTGATACTTTCCCTTGCGGTTCACGGCGATTCGGGGAAGGCCGTTTTCTCTTTTGCTCATTTTTTTCCTCCGCCTGGAAGTTGTCTTCCTTTTGAGTTTAAGCGTACCCGGATATTCAGTCAATATTTACCATACTCGGGAATGACCATCCCTGGCGGCCCCGGAAAGGTGGGGGACAGATGCCGCCGGCGGCGGAATTCTCAGTCCGCCTCGGAGCCCTTCTTGCCGATGTTGACCTGCGCCGCCGCCAGCCGCGCGATCGGGATCTGATAGGCCGAGCAGCTCACGTAGTTGAGCCCGAGCTTGTGGCAGAAGAAAATCGACCGCGGGTCGCCGCCGTGGACGCCGCAGATCCCCACCTTGAGGTTGGGCCGGGTCTTCCGCCCCTTCTCGACGGCCATCTTCATCAGCTCGCCGACGCCCTTGATATCGAGCGTCTCGAAGGGGTCGTCTTTCCAGATGCCCTTGTTGAGGTAGTCGTTCAGGAACTTGCCGCCGTCGTCGCGGGAGACGCCGAAGGTCGTCTGGGTCAGGTCGTTGGTGCCGAAGCTGAAGAATTCCGCCTGGGCCGCGACCTCGTCGGCCGTGATGGCGCCGCGGGGGATCTCGATCATCGTCCCCACGAGGTACTCGACCTTGACGCCGTGCTGGGCCATGACCTCGGCGGCCACGCGGTCGATAATCTCCTTCTGGTTGGCCAGCTCGCTGACGTGGCCGACGAGCGGCACCATGATCTCCGGCCGGACCTTCTCCCTTTCTTTCGTCAGCTCGCAGGCGGCCTCAAAGATGGCCCGGGTCTGCATCTCCGTGATCTCGGGATAGGAGATGCCCAAGCGGCAGCCGCGGTGCCCGAGCATCGGGTTGAACTCGCTGAGCTGGTTGACGCGCGCCAGGAGCGTCTCGATCTCGACAATTTTGGCCTTGTTTTTTCGGGGGTTCACCCTGAGCTCCGCGAGCTCGACCATCAAGTCCTCGCGCCGGGGCAGGAACTCGTGGAGGGGCGGGTCGATCGTCCGAATGGTCACCGGGTTCCCATGCATCTCCTTGAAGAACTCGTAAAAATCCTTTTTCTGAAATGGCAGAAGCTTATCCAAGAACAGGCGGCGGTCGGCCTCATTGTCGGCCAGGATCATCTCCTTGACGATCGGCAGCCGCTCCGGACCGAAGAACATGTGCTCGGTGCGGGCCAGGCCGATCCCCTGCGCGCCGAAGGCGAAGGCCGTCCGGGCGTCGACGGCCGTGTCGGAATTGGCCCGGACGCCGAGCTTCCTCACCTCGTCGGCCCAGGAGAGGAGCTTGCTGAAGTACTGGTACATGGTCGACTCTTCGGCCTTTTTTTCGCCGCGGACAACCTCGAGGATCTCGGACGGACGGGTCTTGATCTCGCCGGCCAGCACCTCGCCGGTGCCTCCGTCGATCGAGACCCACTCGCCCTCGGCGAAGGCCTGGCCGCCCACGGAAAAGCGCTTTTTCCCCTCGTCGATCTTGAGGGCGCCGCAGCCCACGACGGCGGGCTTTCCCATCTGGCGCCCGACAACGGCGGCGTGCGAGGTCATGCCGCCGGTCGCGGTCAGTATGCCCTGGGCGGCGCTCATGCCGTGAATATCATCGGGCGATGTTTCGGCCCGGACGAGGACAACCTTCCGGCCTTCCTTTTTCCATTCGACGGCCGCCTCGGCGGTGAACACGGCCTGGCCGGCGGCGGCCCCGGGGGAGGCGGCCAACCCCTTGGCGATGACGGCGTGCTTTGTTTTCTCTTCGGGGTCAAAAACCGGATGCAGGAGCTGGTTCAGGGCCTCGGGCTCGACCTGGAGGAGCGCCTTGTCCTTCGTGGTCAGGCCTTCCTCGACGAGGTCGACGGCGATCCTGACCGCCGCCTGGCCGGTCCGCTTGCCGTTCCGGGTCTGGAGCATGTAGAGTTTCGCGTCCTGGATCGTGAACTCGAAATCCTGGACGTCCCCGTAGTGGCGTTCCAGGTTCTGCGTGATGCTGTCGAGCTGGTCGTAGACCTCGGGCATTTCCTCGTGGAGCTTCTTGATCGGCGACGGCGTGCGCACGCCGGCGACGACGTCTTCGCCCTGGGCGTTGAGCAGGTACTCGCCATAGAGAACTTTTTCGCCCGTGGCCGGGTTTCTCGTGAACCCGACGCCCGTGCCGGACTTGTCGCCGCTGTTCCCGAACACCATGAGCTGGACGTTGACCGCCGTGCCCAGGTCATCGGCGATGTGGTTGAGCCGGCGGTAGGTGATCGCCCGGGGGTTGTTCCAGGACTTGAAGACGGCGATCGTGGCCAGCCGGAGCTGCTCGTTGACGTCCTGGGGGAAGTCGCTGCCCGTCTCGGCCTTGACCAAATCGCGATAGGCGGCAATGACCGTTTTAAGCTTTTTCTCCGTCAGCTCGTTATCCAGCTTGACGCGGAATCTTTTTTTGTACGCGTTGAGGATTTCCTCAAAATTTCTCTTGGGAATGCCCAGGACGACGTCCGAGAACATGTGGATGAGGCGCCGGTAGCAGTCCAGGGCGAACCGGCGGTCGCCGGTCTTCCGGGCCAGGCCCTCGACCGTCTGGTCGTTGAGACCCAGGTTGAGGATGGTGTCCATCATCCCGGGCATGGAGAACTTGGAGCCCGAGCGCACGGAAACGAGGAGCGGGTCGGCGGGGTCGCCGAACTTCTTCCCCGAGACCTCTTCGAGCCTCCGGAGGTTGGCCTGGATCTCGGTCTCGACGTCGGCGGGCAGCTTCTCACCCGACTTGGTGAAGATGTTGCAGACCTCGGTCGTCACGGTGAACCCGGGGGGGACGGGCAGGCCGGCCCCGGCCATCTCGGCCAGGTTGGCGCCCTTGCCGCCCAGGAGGTCCTTCATGTCTTTGTTGCCTTCCGCGTGGGAAGGGGCGAAAAAGTAAACGTATTTCGGCATGCTATAACTCCTTGATTTTAAAACATGCCAATATACACTCCGACCCCCCAAAATTCAAGGGCGCGGACCGGCCCTGGAATTACGGGACATGAACCACTCTCTTGATTTGGTATCGTGTCCCGGCAATTCCAATGATATAATCTCCTAATAAATTCCTACAGGGAGGCGCGTCATGAAGGCAAAACGGCTGGCATACATAACACTGATCCTATCTCTTTTCTCGGCGGCGGCTTGCACCAAGCCGGCTGGAGCTAAGCTCCCGGCCGAGCTTAAGGACTCTTACCGACAAGACTCAAGCGGCTGGATCTACCTTCATCTTGCCGGCTCGCCCCGCGAGGTCGGGTTCCAGCACGGCTATCACCTGGCCCCCGAGATCGATGATGCGCTCCAGATGTTCGCCTATTTTCTTGAAAAATCCACGGGACACGACTGGGCTTTTTACCGTGAGGCCGCCTCGCGGATGTTTTGGCCCAAGCTCGACCCCGAATTCCAGGAGGAAATCCGGGGGATCGCGGAGGGCCTGAAGGCTCGCCTGCCCGGCAAAATATATGACGCGATCGACATCACCGCGGTGAACGGCTGGATCGAGCTGGCCTGGTATTATGTTCCTTATCTTGCCGAAAAGGTGAAACACGGCGCCAGTGACAACAAAGCGCCTTCTTATTGCAGCGGGTTCATCGCGACCGGCAGCTTCACCCGGGACGGCAAGATCGTCATGGGCCACAACAGCTGGGTCGAGTACATCGTCGGCGAGCGCTGGAACGTGATCGCCGATATCACGCCGGCGAAGGGGAACCGGATCTTCATGGATTCCTTCCCCGGCTACATTCACAGCGGCGACGACTTCGTCATCAACGGCGCCGGCCTCGTTTACACCGAGACGACCATGTCCCTGTATAAAGGCTTCAAAGAGGACGGGACGCCGGAGTTCGCCCGGGCCCGCAAGGCCGCCCAGTACGCCGCCTCGATCGATGATTTCATCCGGATCATGAGCGACGGCAATAACGGAGCCTACGCCAACGACTGGCTGGTGGGCGACCTCAAGACAAACGAGATCGCCCGGCTCGAGCTCGGGCTCAAGAACCAGCGCCTGTGGCGGACAAGCGACGGGTATTATGTGGGCGCCAACTTCCCATCCGACCCCAAGGTCATCGCCGAGGAGACGACCTATAACCCGGACGACCCGAAGCTCACCGTGAACTCGCGCAAAACACGCTGGGAAAAACTCATGGAGGAAAACAAGGGGAAAATCGACGCCGAGGCCGGCAAGCTCTTCGAGGGAGACCACTATGACGAATCCGCCGGCGCCATCGCCTCCAACGGCCGGACCCTGTGCGGTCACATCGACGACGACCCGAACGGCCTCCCCGAGTTCATCTGGGGCCCCTTCTATCCCGCGGGATCGGTCCAGGGAAAAGTGACGACGGCGGCCCTGGCCGGAGAGTTGAAGCTCTGGGCGCGGCGGGGCCATCCCTGCGGCCGGGACTTCATCGCTTCGGAGTTCTTCACCGCCCACCCGGAACACGCCTGGCAGGGAAAATTCCTCAAGGATATGAGAGCGTATCCCTGGGCGCTTTTTGAAGCGAAAAAGTAGGCGGCGGCCCTATTCTTGAACAAGCCTGATTGTCCTTTGCAGGAAGGGTATTGTTCCAATAGAGCTCTGTCACGGAGCCTAGAGACGGCAGTAGCTTTCTAAAGACAGTTCAGTCCGGCTCCTCGCTCAGAGCCTTGAGCTTTTGCAGGGCTTGGGGCCAGGTGTCCTCCAGCATCTTCTTGAACTCGTCCGGTGTGTTAAGATCCACTATCACTTCAGTGCCGCCTTCTTTCTCTTTGAACGTGTAATTCTCATAACCCCCGGCCCACCCCTTCGCCGCGTCGCTTGAGGTATCTTCTTCTCCGTTCTGGACAAGGCCGAGATGCTCGATGGAAACGTACTCGTAAGGCCTGCTATCCCTGATCCTGCCCACCATGCCCATCTCGCCTTTCTCTCCGGGCGCCAGGAAGAGGATTTTGGAGCCTTCACTCCAGTCGCCGACATAATACGAGCCGGGACTGAAGACGTCGGTCCATTTCCTGTAGGTATCATTCTCCAGCATGGTCTTCCAGACTTTCTCTTTTGGAGCATTGATGACGACCGAAAAGCGCAGCTTCTTCATGTTGGTTCCTCCCTCTTTTCTGGGCGGGCAATAGACCCGCCGTCATTTTTTCCGGCCCGCTTTTTTCGCCTCGCCGGCCAGGTGCTCTTGCGCCCTGAATTTGACGATTCTGCCGATCAGGGCCAAAGGCAGCGGCTTGTCGATCGGGAATCTGACCGTGCCTTTGGACGTTTTATATGACGACAGCTCTTTCTTGAAGGCCGCGACGCCCGAGGAGGTCGGAAAGAAACCGATGTGATCCTTGAAGGCCGCGAAATACACCAGGTTTCCGTGCAGCTTGAACACAGGCATCTGATAGCTGATGGCTTCTTCCGCGTCCGGCGCCGCTTTCTTAATGGTTTGCCTGAGCTTCTCTAAAATGGCCTGAACATCTTGGGGGAAACTCCTAATGTATTCATCCATGGTTGAAAAATGCGGTCTCTGCACAGCGATTTCTCCTTTCATCTGTCAGACTTTTTCAGTTTGCTCCAATATTTTCAGAATCGTATTCCAATTCCTCGTCGTGACATCTGAGCCGAATTCTTTTTCAAGGATGTTCATGGCTTCAGTCGTTCCCTTCCCTTTGGAGAGATCGACAACGCTAAAAACTTCTCTTGGTGCAACACGAAGAATTCGGAACTCACCCCGAGCAGGAGCAAAAGGGATAGTGATAGTACGAGGTTTGGCTTTTCCAGAAAGAAAAGTTACATAGAGCCGAATGTCAGGAGTTACCTTGATTCCCCGGAACGGGTCTGCGGACCGGAGGGCCTTCAGGCTGTCAACGCTCCGCAGGCTGATGTTAATATTTTTTTTAAATAGGTTCTTCAACTCTGTTTCTATTCTCTCGGTGAGCATTTCCTTATCAGACTGTAAGGTTTCAAAAACCACATTCCCGCTGGCCAATAGTGTTCGCACATTCTCAAAGCCCATATTTACAAATGCCTTCTTGAGCTCTTCCATCTTAATGAGAGCGTGCCCACCGACATTGATCCCCCGCAGAAAGGCGCAGTAATGCATGGTGCCTCTCACCTGTTTCTCCTGCCGTCTGAGCGGCACAGGGGCGGTTTTCCCAGCCGCCCCTCAAGAAAATGGTAGACCGTACTTCGCGAGCCTGTCAATAGCTTCCGACTCCGGTTGACCCACGCGACATCAAATGGCGGTTTCAGCGCTCTCGCCAAATAGGCGCACTGGCAGGGCCGGAGAAGACATCGGGCTTCATGATATAATCGGCGCCGGGCGGCGCCCCGGAGAAAAAAATGAAAAAATCCCTGACGTTGATAGTGGCACTCCTGGTTTACGGCTGTTCATCGCGGCCGGCTTTTGAGTCTTTTCACAAGATCGATGCTCACTTTCATCTCAACACCTCGGACCCGGCATTCGTCGAGCTTGCGGAAAAGAACCATTTCCGGCTGATGACGCTCGTCACGGCGTCGTCAAGCCGCGAGAAAATCGACCAACAGTTGGGCTGGGCGTCTCATCAGCAGCGCGCCTTTCCCCGAACGGTCGCTTACGCCACGACTTTTTCCATGGAGAACTGGGGCGAAGCCGGTTGGCAGGAAAAGACCTTGGCCGGGCTGCGCAAGGATTTTGCCGAGGGCGCCGTCGCCGTCAAGGTCTGGAAGGACATCGGGATGACCTTCCGCGAGCCGGACGGCCGCTTTATCATGATCGACGACCCCAGGTTCGATCCTATTCTCGATTTCATCGCCGCGGAAGGAAAAGCGGTCGTCGGCCACCTGGGCGAGCCGCGGAACTGCTGGCTGCCGCTCGAGGCGATGACCGTGCCCGGCGACAAAAGCTACTTCACCGAGCACCCCCAATACCACATGTATCTCCACCCGGATTATCCCAGCTACGAGGAGCAGATCGCCGCGCGGGACCATATGCTGGCCAAGCACCCCAAGCTGCGCTTTGTCGGCGCCCATCTCGGGAGCCTCGAATGGGACGTCGATGAGTTGGCGAAACGCCTCGAAGCCTATCCCAACATGGCCGTGGACACGGCGGCGCGCATCTGCCATTTTGAGATCCAGGACAGCGACAAGGTCCGCCGCTTCATCATCAAATATCAGGACCGCTTGCTCTACGCCACCGACCTCAGCGTCGAGGAGGGCGCCAGCGACTTCAGCAAGATCGTCGAGACCTGGAAAAATGACTGGGCCTTCTTTACGACCGATGAGGTCATAACCTCGCCGGCCGTACCCAAGCCCTTTAATGGGCTGGCGCTCCCGATATCTGTCCTGAAAAAGATCTACTATCATAACGCCGTCAATTGGCTGGGCATCTGGAATTGACGTCCGGGGCGGATGCGGCCGCACCTTCGAGCACAGGCCCCGAAAATGATGTTCAACAAAACCCCATTGTGGATTGGCATTTGCTGCAGAAGCATAAAGAGGAAAATGATTTCGATGCATCGGAACATGATTAATCGAATGACCATCGTCGGTCTGACTTCGGCGAGGAATAATCCAATGAAACGATTCGCGACCTTTCTTTTTTTCGCTGTCCTGATTTCCAGGCTGCCGCTTGGCGCGGAACTCAAAGACTTCACCGGGACCTGGGAGCTGGTGCCGCAAAAAAGCAGCGTCATTCCGCTCTACCGCACGCTGTCGGTCGAGATCGGCTTCCGGGACAATTCGATCGTCCTGTCCCAGAAATGGGGGACGCGGGCCCGGGATGCCTTTACGGACACCGTCGTTCTGCCGCTTGACGGAAAGACGACGCTCGTTCCGCTCCAACATCAGGTCGCGCCGACCAACGTATTCCTGGGGATAAGGAATCTGGACAAAGGCAAGCGCGAGATGTCGGCCTCTTTGAGCCCCGACGGCACGGTCCTGACCATCCAGGAGCGCCTGACCGTCGAGACATCCCAGGGCACGAGCCGGATCGACGCCACGCACACCTACACGATTTTTGTCCCGGAGCAGGCCATTTTCTATACGGTCACGCGGGCGACGCGCCAGACAGGGGACGCCCTCTCCTACACCCTCAAGCGCGCCGGCAGCCGGCAGGCGTATTACATGCGGCTCGAGGACGATTGGGCGATCGACGGCGGGCTGCCGCTTCAGGCTTTTCTCATCTCCCTCCAAGGGCTGGCCAATAGCACCGGCCCCAACCTGTATTTCATCTATCCCCAGACATGGGACTTCCGCTATACGCCGGGTCTTTTTGATTTCTTGCAGAACGAACGTTTTTATTCATTCCGGGAGCTCCGCACGGCGGAAGAGGCTCTAAATACTTTCCGCGATCGCGTGACCGGGTACGTGGTCTGGGACAAGGCGGTCCGCACCTCCCTGATCGTGGCCTTCACCGTCGCCGGCCTGGAGCGGGCCGTGGCCGTCAGCGAAGACATGATCCCGCTCGTGGAAAAAGCGGGCCTAAAATCCGTCGCCGATTTCCGCGGCCAATTCACTGGACAGCCGGATGTCGAAATCTACCGCTGGGCCAAGGAAAAGTACTGGCCTCGATGCAACAAAGAATATACCGTCTGGCTGGGCGGTGAGCACGGCAACATCATGAAACCCGGCGTCGCCGATTGGGGGATTCATAAGAAGGTCTTCTTCAACGATCTCTGCGCGAACCAGAGCATTCCCGAAGAATATCAACTGACCCGCGAGCTGCTATCGGAAATGAAGCCTTTCGGGTTTGTCTTTGGCTGGCACTCCTATAAAAAAGACCTGGAGGAGGAGTGGGTGAGGCTGACCTCGAGTTTCGCCCTGCGCGTCGAGGGCCTCCACACGCTGCCCAACCTGAGCTTCAGCTCCCAGGTGCCGGCCACCCCCGGTTTCGTGTTCAAGAATAACCACCACCTGGAGCCGGGAAAGGCCTATCAGCCCGAAAAGAAGGTCTATATCTCCTGCATCCAGACCGACGGCATGGGACTCGGCGCCTGGAACCAGCCGGGGCGCGGAGAGATCCCCTACGCCTGGGAAGTGCTCATGAACAACTCCTGGCTGGCGCCGGTCATGCTGGAGTATTTCTACACCCAGGCCACCCCGAATGATTACTTCATCGGCTGCCTGGGCGGTCCGGGTTATGTCTATCCCAAGGCCGTGCCGCCGCAGCACGTGCCCAAAATGGTCGAGCTGGCCTACGAGCTGATGAACAAGCTCGACCTCAAGGTGTTCGAGATCATGGATTATTCCGAAGGCGTCATGGTCGAGGGCAACTCCGACCTCACCCGCGCCGTTGTTGACGCCTTCTACCGGGGCATGCCCGGGGCCATCGGTTTCGTCAACGGCTACGTCCAGTCCCATACCTTTACGGTCAGGGACAAAAGGCCGCTCGTCTCTTACGATTATTACCTGGCGCCGGAAGTCCCGGAAGAGCAAGTGGCCGCCGACCTCGAGGAGCTGGCCGGACTCAACACGAAGCGGCCCTATTTTCTGTTGATGCACGTGCGGCAGTACAGCAACGTCAAGCGGGTCAAGTCCATACTCGACCGGCTGGGCCCAGACTTTGAGGTGGTGCCCTTGGATATTTTCCTGAAAATGGCCGGCGAGGAACCGACCTTTGTCGAAAGATACCGGAACTAATAGAATATCGCCAGCATATCTATTTCACTTTTTTAATTGGAAATCAGCAAATTGGCACGCTGTCGCCAATATTCATAAATTCGGCAATTGATATGCTGTCACCAATTAGTGTTAGCGGGGCGGGCGGCTACCAGCCGACTATCTCGGCGAGAGACGCGCGGGCGCCTTTTTCATAGAGGCTCCGGAGCGCACGGCTCACCTCGGCCCGGAATGCCGGAGAGGCCGCGAGCGTCTCACCGAAGATTTCTTTAAGGTCGAGGAGCGGACCGGCATCCTTTCCGCCGCGGCCGGCGAGCTTTTGGAGCTCGTCCGCGCGCCGGTCGACGATCTTCACCGGGTTCCCCTTCTCGTCGGTCCCGGCCAGGTAGCGAAACCAGCAGGCCACTGCAAAACTCAGCCGGGTGATTGGGCCCCCGCGCTCCAGCTGCTCCGATACAGAGGGCAGCACGAACTTGGGGATTCTCACCGACCCGTCAACCGCGTTTCGCGAGAGCTGGTCCCGGATGGCCGGGTTGGCGAAGCGCTCAATGAGGGTCGCTTTATAATCTTCCAGGTCAATTCCGGGGACGGCGGGCAAAAGCGGCGTCACCTCGATATCCATGGTTTCGCGGACAAGCCGTCTTATGTCCGCATCGGCCATGGCCTCGTCGGTCGAGGAATATCCGAGCAGGATGCCGACGTAGGTCATCACCTGGTGGCTCGCGTTGAGAAGGCGGATCTTCATCTTTTCGTAGGGTGCGACATCGGCCGTTATCTGCACGCCGGCAAGCTCCCAGGCCGGCCGGCCCAGGGGGAAACGGTCCTCCAGGATCCACTGCCGGAAGGTCTCGGTGACAACCGGCCAAGCATCGTCCACCCAGAACTTGCGCCGGACCATCTCCCGGTGGGTGTCCGTCGTCACGGGCGTGATGCGGTCCACCATGCTGTTGGGAAAGGCAACGTTCCCGGCGATCCAGCTGCCGAGGATCGGGTCCCGCCGCCCGGCAAATTCGAGCGTCGTCTTTCGCGTCACGTCGCCGTTGTGCTGCAGGTTATCGCAGCAGAGGATCGTAAACGGCGCCAGGCCCCGGCGCCGCCGCCGGTCGAGGGCTTCGGCGAGATAGCCGAAGGTCGAGGCGGGCTCATGGGGATGCGCGAGGTCACGGACGATGTCGGGATGGGCCCCGTCGAACTCGCCCGTTCCTTCGCGCACGTAGTAGCCGCCCTCGGTGATCGTGAGCGAGACGATCCGACACTCGGCGGACGCCATCTTTTCGATCACCGCTTCCCGCTCCTCCGGGGCGAAGAGATAATTGACGAGCGACCCGACGACCCTGGCGCGGTTTCCCGAAGCGTCGCTTTCGACGACCGTATAGAGCCCGTCCTGCGGCCGCAGCGCATCGCGCATCCGGACATCTTGCGGCAGCAGGCCGACGCCGCAGATTCCCCACCTTGGGAGGTCCGGCTCCGGCCGGTGGAGAAGGTCGTCGAGGTAAACCGCCTGGTGCGCGCGGTGGAAACCGCCGACGCCGATATGGACGATACTCTGCGGGAGTCCGCGGCGCTCATAGGAAGGCACCCGGACGGCGGCGCCGAGCCGGCTCAGGTTTGCGGCATTGAGCTTTACGGCCTGCATTTTTTCCCGCTCAACTCATCCAGTTTCCGCCGTCAACGTTAATCGTCTGGGCCACGACAAAATCGCTGTCGCTCGAGGCCAGGAAGACCGCGGCGCCGACGTGGTCTTCCGGATATCCCATCCGGCCGAAGGGCACCGCCTCTCCGACCAAGCGTTTCTTCTCGCCGGGCGGACGCTTTTCATATTTGGCGAAGAGCGAATCTACCTGCTCCCACATCGGCGTATCGGCGACCCCGGGCGAAATCCCGTTGACGTTGATCCGGTGCTGAACGAGCGCGAGGCCCGCGGACTGGGTCAGGCTGATGACCGCGGCCTTGCTCGCGCAGTAAACGGAGACGAGGGCCTCGCCTCGGCGGCCGGCCTGCGACGCCATATTGATGATCTTGCCGCCCCTCCCCTGCTTGACCATTTGGCGGGCAACCGCCTGCATCGTGAAGAAGAGCCCCTTGGCGTTAACGGCGAAGACCCGGTCGTAGCTTTCCCGCGTGACCTCGAGAACAGGCGCCATATCGAAGACGGCGGCGTTGTTCACCAGGATATCGATGCCGCCTGCGCGGGCGACGACGGTCTCGACCATCCGGTCGATCGATTCCTGCCTCGTCACATCGAGCTCGATGGCGAAGGCCGGCTCCCCGAGCGCCGCGGCCACAGCCCGTGCCTTTTCGAAAAGGATATCGGCGATGGCGACGCGGGCGCCTTCGGCCGCGAACCGCCCGCAGATCGCCCGGCCGATCCCGCGGGCGCCACCCGTGACTATCGCAGCTTTTCCTTCAAGCGCGAATTTTTCCATTTATATCTCTCCTGCCGGCCGGCGGCGCAACTCGCCCATACTCATTTCAATTTGCCCCCCCACCTTCATCCTCCCCCTCGAGGGGGGAGGGAATGAGTGGGGGTGATGTCACATTATTAAACGCGTTCATAATAGGTTAATGTGCCCGCCGCCTGGGATGTCCTAAACTAGTCATTTCGATAATCCGATTGCTTATTTCAGAGCCCAGAGCGCTCGCCACCATACGCCCCCCTCTCGAAGCCACGCGACAGCCCGCTTTCTCTGTTTTTTCCGTCCCATGGACCATCATTCTATTTATTTTTTTCTTGGCGATTTCCCTTGATTGCGGCGACAGTGAGACCGGCGGCATCGAAAAGGTGCGCCGTCTCCCCGTTCACCTTAACCGACACCCGGTCGTGGAGGCGGACCGGATGGTCATCGCCGGCCTGGACGGTGAGCATCGCCCCGCCTTCGACTGCGACGTGGACGAAGGTGGCGCTTCCCAGCCTTTCGACGACGAGCGCTTCGCCCTGGAATGAACCCGCTCCGCCCAGCGAAAGGTGCTCCGGCCGGGCGCCCAGGGTGACGCTTTCGCCCGGACGCAGCCGGTCGGACGCCGCCGGGACCTCGATCGTCGCCCCGCCCGCGAGCGTCACCGACACGCCTCCCCCGCCGACCCGCATCACCGTCGCCGGCACAAAGTTCATCCGCGGCGAGCCGATGAACCCGGCGACAAACAGGTTTCGCGGGTGATGATAGAGGTCGAGCGGCGTGCCCACTTGTTCGATGAGCCCGCCGTTCAGGACCACGATGACGTCCGCCATGGTCATGGCCTCGACCTGGTCGTGGGTGACGTAGAGCATGGTCGCCCGGAGCTCCTCATGGAGCCTCATGATCTCGAAGCGCATCTGCACCCGGAGCGCGGCGTCAAGGTTCGAGAGGGGCTCATCGAATAGAAATACTTTAGGGTTACGGACGATAGCCCGGCCGATGGCGACGCGCTGGCGCTCTCCGCCCGAGAGCTCCTTGGGCTTCCGCCCAAGGAGCGGCTCGATCTGAAGGATGCGGGCCGCCTCTCTCACTTTCAGGAGGCGTGTTTCCTTGGGAACGCCGGCGAGCCTCAGGCTGAAGCCGAGGTTATCGGCCACGCTCATGTGCGGATAGAGGGCATAGCTTTGGAAGACCATGGCCAGCCCGCGCTTCGCCGGCGGGACATCGTTCACCCGTACGCCGTCGATCCACAGGTCGCCGGAGCTTATCTCCTCGAGGCCCGCGACAAGCCGGAGCAGGGTGGACTTGCCGCAGCCCGACGGACCGACGACGACGGCCAACTCGCGGTCGGCGATGTCGAGGTCGACGCCCTTGATGACCTCGACCCCGCCGAAGCTCTTGCGGATGTCTCTTAAACGGACGGTGGCCATCTTGGCATGCCTCCCGGTTACTTGACCGCTCCGAAGGTCAGACCGCGCACGAGCTGGCGCTGGCTCAGCCACCCAAAGACGACGATCGGCGCGATCGCCATCGTGGACGCCGCCGAAAGCTTGGCCCAAAAGAGCCCCTCCGGGCTCGAGAAAGACGCCATGAACGCGGTGAGCGGGGCCGCCTTGGCGGCCGTGAGGTTCAGGCTCCAAAACGCCTCGTTCCAGGAAAGGATGACCGCAAGCAGCGCCGTGGACACAATCCCGGGAAGCGAAAGCGGCAGGAGGAGGTTCAGGATCTCATGCCTCGGCCCGGCCCCGTCCATCCGGGCGGCCTCGAGCACCTCCCGCGGCACTTCCTTGAAGAAAGTGAAAAGCATCCAGACGACGATGGGCAAGTTGATGAGTGTATAAACGGACAGGAGCCCGAGCCGCTTGTCCAGAAGACCGAGGTCCCGGAAGAGGAGATATATGGGCACGAGCACTCCGACCGGCGGCAGCATTTTCGTCGAGAGCATCCAGAGCAGCGTGCTCTTTGTCCGCCGAGTGGGGAAAAACGCCATGGCATACGCGGCGGGCAGAGCAAACGCCAGGGCAAGCAGCGTGGACCCGAACGAGATGAGGACGCTGTTCACGGCGTGCCCGACATAATCGGCGCGCTGCCAGACGGCGGCGTAGTTCTCGAGCGTGGGACGGAAGACGAGCCGCGGCGGCGTGGAGACGGCCTCGACCTCGGTCTTGAACCCGGAGATGAGCATCCAGAAAATCGGGAAGAATACGACCAGCGAGACCGGCCAGGCGGCGGCGGTGAAAAATGCCTTGCTGCGGAGTGTCTTCTTCATGTTGTCGGGCTCACGTTTCGAGGTTCCTGGAGATCGTCCGCATCAGGAAAATGGCCGCGATATTGGCCAGCACGATGGCCAAGATGCCGCCGGCCGAAGCGCCGCCGATGTCGAATTCGAGGAGGGCGAACCGGTAGATGAGAAACGCCAGGTTGGTCGAGGCCAGGCCCGGGCCGCCCGCTGTCGTCACGAAGATCTCCGCGAAGATCGTAAGCAGAAAGATCGTCTCGATCATCACGACGACGCCGATGGCGCGCCTGAGGTGCGGCAGGATGATGAAGGAGAACATGGCGAACGGGCCGGCCCCGTCCATCCGGGCGGACTCCCTCGTCTCGGGGTCGAGCGACTGGAGGGCGGTAAGAAGAATGAGAAGCGCAAACGGCAGCCACTGCCAGGCGACGATGATCACGATGGCGGCGAGCGGCGCCTTCGAGAACCAGTCGATGGGAGAAAGTCCGGCGCTTCGCATCAGGAAGCCGAACACCCCATTGACGGGGTCCATCAGCATATTCTTCCAGATCAGGGCGCTGACCGTCGGCATGACAAAGAAAGGGGCGATGACGAGGACGCGGGCGATGCCGCGGCCGAAAAACGGCTGGTCAAAGAGGACGGCGAGCAGAGTGCCGAAAACCACGGTGATCGCCAGCACTCCTCCGACAAGGACGAATGTGTTTACGAGCGCCCTCGCCAACCCCGGGTCGGAGAGAAGAAAGCGATAGTTTTCGAATCGCGCGAAGCCCCGCTGGGCGGGATTGAGGAGGTTATAGCGCTCGAACGAAAACCAGATGGTCATGACGAGCGGGACAACCGCCCAGAGAAAGAGAACGACGAGCGAGGGCAGGAGGAACGGCAAAGTCCTGGGATTGCGGCGGGACTTGCGCCCGGGCGCGGCGGAGCGGCTGGAATCGGAGGAGGCCGTCACTTGATGTAGCCTGCCCGGCGCATGGTCCTTTCGACGGCCTGCTGGGCCGCATGCAGGGCCTGCTCGACGGTTTGATCCCCGGCCGCGGCGGCGGCCACGAGCTGGCCGACCTGGGTTCCGATCGCCTGGAACTCGGGGATGGAGACGTATTGGATGCCGGTGTAGGGTACGGGCCTGTCCGTCGGGTGGGTCGGGTCGGCCGCCTGGATGGCCTTGAGCGTCAGCCCGGCAAAAGGGGCGGCCTTGACGTACTGGGGCTCATCGTAAGTGGACCGGCGCGTGCCGGGAGGAACCGCCGCCCAGCCGTCGGTGCGCGCGATGAGCCGGATATACTCTTTCGATGTCGCCCAGTGGATGAACCGCTTCGCCTCCTTCGCATGCCGCGATGAGGCGGGAATCGCGAGGGCCCATGACCACAGCCACTGACAGCCGGTGGCCGTCCTATGGATCGGCGCCCCGGCGAACGCGACCACATCCCTTACCTTGGATTCGGCAGGGTCGAACATGTAACTTGCGGCCACGGTGGCGTCAACCCAGATCGCGGCCTTGCCGGTGGCGAACAGGGCACGGCATTCGTTATGGCCGTCGGAGGTGACGCCGGGGGGCCCGTACTTTCTCACGAGGTCGACGTAGAAATTGAGCGCCTGGCGCCATTCCGGCGAGTCGAGCTCGGGCCGCCACTTCTCATCGAACCAGCGGCCGCCGAAGGTGTGGATGAGGGTGGAGATGAAACCCATGTTTTCTCCCCAGCCCGGTTTCCCGCGCAGGACGATACCGTAGATACCCTTCTCGGGATGATGAAGAGCTTTGGCAAATCGGGCGATCTCATCCCAGGTGGGTTGCTCCGGCATTTTCAGCCCTGCGGCCTCGAACAGGTCTTTCCGGTAGAAGGTGAACGAGCTCTCGCCGTAGAAGGGGAGCGCGAAGAGCCGGCCCTGGTCGGACAGGCCATCGCGGATGGGCTTGAGCACGTCGTCGAGGTCGTAGCCGGCCGGCAAATCCTCGTCGAGGCGGGCCAGCCAGCCGCGCCGGCCCCAGATCGGGGTCTCGTAGGTCCCGATCGTCAGTATATCGAACTGGCTGCCGCGGGCCGCGATGTCGGTGGTCACGCGCGCCCGGAGGACGTTCTCCTCCAGGATCACCCAGTTGAGCTTGATGTCGGGGTTTTGCTTCTCGAACTCCTTGGACAGCCTCTGCATGATGATCATGTCGCCGTTGTTGACGGTGGCGATCGTGATCTGCGTCTCGGCGTGGGCGAGAGAGGCCGCGGCGAGCATCACGAGAATCGCGGAGCGGCGAAGGCCGGACATTCTTCCTTCTTTTTGTCCTCTTTGGGATGAATCTTAAGACAAATTTCCGCCAATTTCAATTTGCGGCCTGCCCCGGCGGCAAGATCTCCGCGACTTCTTCACGTTTCCCCGGTTCAGAATGATATAATCAGCGCCGGGCGGCCTACCTGCAGGACGCCTTTCCGCAAATCATTCTACGCCACGACTTTTTCCAAGGTTCGCGAATGTGCGGCCACGCTATTTTACTGTTTCTTCCCGCTCCTTAGCTGGAAGTTCCGGAAGCACCAGGGCGTCCTCGGGGATCTTGCCCGTCAACGACTCGAGAAATGCCCGCATGACGGTGATCTCGTCAGCATTAATTTGCCGGCTGAGCTGGAGGCGGCCCATGATCTGAATGGCCGTCTCGAGGGATTCCACGGAGCCGTCGTTGAAATACGGCGGCGTCCGCGCGACGTTGCGCAGACCGGGGACTTTGAACACATAACGATCTTCTTCGTTTTTCGTGACCGCGAACCGCCCCTCGTCGGGTTTCTCGCTCTTGGTAAATTCCCAAAACGGGGCGGAGATCCCGAACTTGCGGTACATCCCGCCCCCAACGTAAGGCCCCGAATGGCAGGAGGCGCAACCGATGTCGAGGAATGCCGCCAGGCCTTTTTTCTCTTTTTCATTCAACGCGGCCTCGTTGCCGGCCAGGAAGGCGTCGAAAGGCGAGGGGGTGACGAGCGTTCGTTCGAAAGCGCCCACGGCATCAGCCAGGCGAGCCACCGTGACCGGCTCGGAGTCTCCCGGGAAAGCCGCCGCGAAAAGAGGCCGATAGCCTTCAATCCGCCTGAGCCTGTCTTCAACTGCGGCAGGTGAGGGCATGCCGAACGAGGCGGCTCCAGCGACTGATTGCCTGGCTTGGTCCTCGACATCCGTCCGGTTGCCGATCCAGTGCTGTGAGATCTGTCCCGCTGCGTTCAGGACCGTCGGCGCATTCCGGGCGTTAGAAGAGCAGCGGTTTCCGACTGAAGTCTTTAATCCGTCGGCCGCGTAGAGGCTGAAGGGATGGCACCGGGCACAGCTTACGGTCCCGTCAATCGAGATCCTCGTCTCATAAAAGAGAATCTTCCCGAGCCGGACCTTTTCCGGGGTAACCGGGCTCGCCTCGGTCGCCATCGTCGCAGGCAGTGGGCCGAAAAGCCCTCGGGCACGGGCACTGAGCTCTTGCGTTCCATGACTTAGCCCGCGAAGCTCGAGACCGCAAATGAGCGGCCAGGCGCAACAGAAAACGCGGAATATCGTTTTATTGGAACGTTTCATGAATTATACCCTCTACTTTATTCATAGCTCCGAGGACCGGCCGGAGTCAATCAGGTCTCGCCGGCAGAAATGGCCGTTGGTGTTTTTTTAATAAGTGCAAGCGACTTGAGTGCGTGCAGACAGCGGGCCCAGGTCGACCGTCTCGCCCTCGACGGATACACGCTTCCCGTCCACCTCAACGGATTTCACGACACCGAAGATTGTTGGCGGACGGAGATGGAGCACGATCGAAGCCTTCTTCCGCGCCGGGGGATCGATGACATAGCGGATCTCCTTGGCGCCCCTCCCCGCCTCCGCCCTCACGCTGACCTCGCCGAAGTATGTCGGCGCATTTTTCACCTCGATGACTTTGCCCGGCTCGAGCCACCCCCGCGGCGTCCCGGGGAGGAGATGAAGCGTCTCTCCCTCTTCGAGGAGAAACGCGATCCGCACCATAGCGATCACCCGGCTGTTGGAATGCTCATGAGGCTGACGGAGGGCATCCCAACTCTCGCCACTCTCCCCCGTGAAGATGTCGTTGCATTCGACCGTGGAATAGGTCGATCGCGATTGGCCGTAAGCGAACATGCTGTAGAAAGTCCAGAGGAATTTTTCGGTCTCACCGCGAAGAAGCTGCGATAGAGCCTGGTTATAGACATAGTGGGGATCGATGAACCCGGGCCGGGAAAGCGTCGGCAGGCCGCTCGCCATGACGTATTTTTCGACCGTCGCGTTGATCCAGCCGACCTTGGGGTCACGCGCACCGAAAATCCCCATCTCCACCATGTAAACCGGACCGCTCAGGCTGTACCAGTCGTTGGCCAGGTCCGTCTCGGTCGGCATCTTATTTTTATAGGGGCCAAGCGGGACAAACGGCGGGTCGGCCTCGCGGACGATCGAGCGCTCGACCGATTCCCGAAGGCATGCCCTATAATCGTCGGCCTCGGCCGCGTAACGTGCCGCCTTAGCTTTGAGTCCGATCTCGCCGAGCACGTCCGCCGTCCCCCGCAGCCCCCCATAGGAATAATTGTCGGTCCAGTAAAGATGGTCGATCTCGGGATTGTCGGAGGTCCGGCCCCGGGGCAGAAGCCCATAGTGGCGCGGCTGTTCGCCGTTGACGAGGGTCTTCGTCCGGGCCCGCTCCCGGATGATCCAATCGGCCGATTTCATCATGGCCGGCGCCACGGACTTCAACCACTCTTTGTCCCCGGACAGCTTGTAGTGCTCGGCCATGGCCCAGAGGATAAACCCGTTTTCGCCCATCCAGCGCAGGCCGGGCTGGTCGCCGGGGAGGAATCCGTCGGCGGATGACACGTCGCCCTCGGGCCTTCGCGTGCCCTGGCGCGCCAGAAAATACCGGAGATAGGAAGCGGCTTCTCCGTGGTAGCCGAGGCGGTCGTAAGCATGAAGGATGCAGGCGGAGTCCCCGGCCCAGACGAATTCGTAATGCGTCGCGTCCGGATGGATGTGAAGGGAGCCGTTGACGGGGCTCCGGTCGGTGAGCATCAGGTTGTTGGCCAGGCAGGTGCGGTAGGAATTGTCGATACGAGGTTCGGGGATGTTGAAGACGGCCCGGCCGTTGAGCTCGTTTTTCCAATAATTGCGGAAAAGGGCAAGCCGGGAATCGAGGACCGAGTCCGATCCATCGGTCTCGCGCAACTGGCCGGGAGTGACGAGCGCGCGGAGCGCGTCTTTTTCCAGTGGATAATATGGAATGGCGAGGTCAATGGACCTTGATTCGCCGCCGGCGAGGTTCAGCTCGAAGCAGAGGCTGTTTTCGCGAGGATTGCCGGGAGCGGGTTTGGCCTGCTTTTCTTTATCTTCGGCGGTTTTAGTATGTTCGCCGGGCTTCGCCCCGGATGCCGGTCGAGGCCCATCCGATAGAGGATGAAAAGATACAACGCCGCTTTTTGGCACGGACAGAACCGCGACAACGGCTTTTCCCGAGGACCCCGCAACAAAGGGCGAATCATAGCTTAGTGTTTGAGGGTACTTGGGCGGGACCTGGAAAATGCCGTGACCATAAACAGCCTGACCAAAGTTGAGCCATAAAAAGACCTTTCGTGCCGGCCCTTTTTCATTGACGAGCGTATAACGGACAAGTGCGAGAAGCGGCTCGCGGCCGGTCCTCACTTCGGTTCCCTCCAGCAGCGTGCAAAAAGCGAGCTGGGTGAATTTGAGGCCATCTTTCGTCCAGGCGCTTTTAACGCCCGGCATATAACCGTCGACGAGCTCCTGTTCGACATGATCGGGCTCAAACAGCGCCGGCGAGCTTCCAGATGCTAAACCGATCAGCGGAACGATGTAATATCCCCGCTCTTTCGACGGACTCGCCCCTGGGGTTTCCGGGTTTGGCGCAGGCGAGACAATCGCCCCCTTCGGCGCGACATGGAATTCTTCGGGATGTTCCTTCCAGCCGATGATCGGAACGGGATACTTAACTGGAGGATACGGTTGGCTCGAGACGACGGTCTCAAACGAGACGTCCTTGGGGATGACATCAGGATAGGCCCGAACTTTGCCCGAAGGTGCCTTTTGCGGGGCCCCGATTGTAAGCAACGGCATCAGGAACGCTCCGGAAAATATAATCATGAATGCTTGAAAACGCGATTTTGTCTTCATAAAAACAAACATAAAGATAATTCGCAGCAATTGCAATATTGAAAACGCGTGTTCGGATGGGAACGGTATTAGCCTTCGACTCACTGGGCCTGCGAGCCGTGTATAGTAATAAAAGAAAATCTCTATGTTGCGTTGACACAAGTCACTCTCGGGTTGACAGGAACCGGCTATCTAAATAAACTCTCCCTTCGCCAGGCAGGGAGGCACAAACATGCCCAAGACAACGCTGCGATACGCCATCATCGGGTTCGGCGGGATCGCCGAGAACCGGATCGCCAAGGAGGGTTTCGCGCGCGACGCCTCGAGGTTCACGCCCCTCGCGGGAATCGAGCTAGTCGCCGCGGCCGACATTTCGCCGGCGCGGCGGGCCGCCGCCGAAAAGATGGGCCTGAATTGGCATGATTCTCCAGACACGGCCATCGCCGACCCCTCGATCGACGCGGTCTTCATCGCGAGCAATAATGCCTCCCACTTTCCGCTGGGCAAGAAAGCCCTCGAGGCGGGAAGGCACGTCATCCTCGACAAACCGATGGCGACACGTCTCGATGACGCCCGGAAGCTCGTCGAGCTGGCCGCGGCTCGAAACCTATCCCTGGCCGTCGACCACATGATGCTCCACAATGTCTATAACATCAGAGCCCGGGACATGATCGCCGCCGGCGCCCTGGGCGACGTCAACGACATCACGCTCCATATGGAATTCTGCTATGGCTCGACGCCCGAGGAAGCCGCCGCTTGGCGCTGCGCCCGTCCGTCCGAGCTCGGAGGGCCGATCGGCGACGTGGGCAGCCACTGCCTATATATGGCGGAATTCCTGACGGACTCGCCGGTCCGTTCGGTAGCCGCGGTCTTCACGCCGCGGACGCTCAAGATCCGGGCCGAGAACGGCGCCTTTATCCGCTTCGAGACCGCGTCGGGCGTCACAGGCAGTTCCCGGGTGTCATTCAACGACCCAAGAGGAAACCTGGCCGGGACGCTCCTCAACTTGGGGTTTGAAGTGTACGGGACGAAGGCTGCGCTCCGTTCGTACGGTACGCTTTTCCAGCTCTCCGGACATGAAGGCGAGCCGATAAAGCTCCGGCTTGAGATCCAGGAAGCCGGCGCTGCTCCCCAAGCTGTGCGGGTTGGGAAAATCAAGAATATCTACCAGCAGATCATCCTCGACCACGCCGCGGCCGTCCGCTCGGGCTGCCGGCTGACCGGCGAGGACGGCCTCCACAACCTGGCGCTCGTCGAGGCGGCCTACCGGTCGGCCCGGCAGGGCGGAAAAGCGATCACCGTTAAGTAACGGCCTGAAAATAAAGGAGTTGACCATGGACACCAAGCTCGCCATCCACGGCGGCGCCAAGACCGCCACCGAGCCCTACCCGATGTGGCCGAGCCTCTCGGAAAAAGGCATCCGGAAGGCCGCCGATGTCCTCCGCTCCGGACAGGTCAATTATTGGACCGGGCCCCTGGGCATGGAGTTCGAGAAACAGTGGGCGGACTGGAACGGCGCCAAGTTCGCCATCTCGACTTCGAACGGGACGTCCGCCCTCCACACGGCGGTGTCCTCGCTCGGCATCGGGCCGGGCGATGAGGTCATCTGCCCGTCCTATTCGTTCATCGCCTCGAGCTTCTGCGTCCTCCAGGCGGGGGCGCTCCCCGTCTTCGCGGACGTGGGCACGGATCATGTCCTTGACGCCGGCGACATCGAAAAAAAGATCACAGAGCGCACAAAGGCTATAATCGTCGTCCATCTCTACGGCATCATCGCCGACCTGGACCCGATCCTCGAGATCGCCAGGCACCGCGGCTTGTTCATCATCGAGGACTGCGCGCAGGCGCACGGCGGCGAATACAAAGGCAAGAAGGCGGGCACGGTCGGCCACGCCGGCTGCTTCAGCTTCTGCCAGAGCAAGCACTTCACGACGGCCGGCGAGGGCGGCGCCGTCATCACGGACGACGAGGACCTGGCCTGGCGGTGCAAGTCCTTCCGCGACCACGGGTACGATGTCCAGAAACGCCTCAACCTGCTCGAGCTCGAGTCGAAGCTGATGTACATCCATTCCCGGGTCGGGTTCAACTACCGGATGACCGAAGTGCAGTCGGCCGTCGGCCTCGCGGAGCTCGAGCGGTTCGAGTTCTGGAACCTGCCGGCCAGGCGCCGGAACGGCCGGATGATCATCGAGGCGCTCAAGAGCCACCCGCTCGTTCTGCACACGCCGCCCGACACGAAGGAGCGGAAGAACGCCTTCTGGTGGTGTCCGCTCGTCATCGACGTGGACAAGCTCAAGTGCACGGCCAAGGACTTCGTCGCGGCCATCAACGCCGAGGGCGTGCCCGCCTACAGCGTCCAGTGGCCGGAAATGTACAAGGAAGAGGCCTACCTGCTCCGCAAGGGTTTCGGCGAGGCCAATTATCCCTTCGAGGACCCGAAGGCGCGGCCCCTCGACTACTCCGAGGTCAAGTGCCCGACGGCCCACTGGCTCACCGACCGCACGATCTCGTTTTTCACGCATCCGGTGTATGAGGAAAAGCACGTGAAGTGGATGATCGAGGCGTTCCATAAAGTAGCGGGACACTATGCAAAATAGAAGATTCCCCCTCCCCTCTGTCCCCTCCCTCAAGGGGCGGGGAGGCTTAAGGAGGATAAGATGAGAAAACTCAGTGTTGTGGCTCCGGGATGGTGGGATTACACGACACTCGACGACAAGATCGCCAAGGAGGCCGCCAAGCTGACGATCAAGGACATCGAGCAGCTCTCGCGGCCGGGGTTTACGGTCAAATTCTACGACACCCGCGAGGACTTCTACCTGGCCGAAGCGCTCGAGTACATCCACGCCTGGCGCCAGGCCAAGCCGGGAAAGCCGGCGGGCATCTGCGGCCCGATCGGCCCCACGGAGCAGCTTCCGCTCGTCGCGCGCCTCGTCAACGAGCTCGGGATAAGCCTCAAGAACGCGCATTTTTGGGGCATGGACGAATGGGTGATCGGCGACCGCGAGGCGGGGATCGACCATCCCCTCGGGTTCGCCAAGGCCGACATGGAGCTCTGCTTCAATAGGATCGACAGGAAATACGCCATGCCGAAGGAGAACCTCCACTTCCCGAGTGTCGGCGGCCTCGAAGCCTACACCAAGAGCTATAACGGAGTCCGCTGCGTCACGATGCAGGGCGGCCAGGGCGAAGTGAAGCACTGGGCCTTCAACGACCCGGTCAAGCGCGAAGGCAAATACAAAGACGCGCCCCCCTCTCCCGCCGAGTTCAGGAAGCTCAAGACCCGTGTCGTCGAGCTCCACCCGATGACGCTCATCCAGAACGCCCGGACCTCGGGGGGGGGCGTGGTCAGCAGCATCCCGACCAAGGCCATCTCGGTCGGCCCCGTCGAGACCTGGCAGGCCGAAAAAGTCTCGATCTGGCACTTCGGGAATCACGACAATCCCTTCGGGATAAGGCTGACCGCGTTTATGATCTCGAACAGGATCCCCGACTCCGCGGTCCCGATGTCGCTTCTCGCCGACCATCCTAACGTCCAGTTCAACTATTTCCGGGGCGGCGTGGGCACCTGCGAAGTCGAGATGCACTGAGGAGGCGCGGGTTCATGATCGTCTTTGCCATCGGCAGCCATCCGGACGACCTCGAGTTCATGATGGGGGGGACGCTCCTCCACCTAAGGCGGCGCGGCTGCGAGGTCCATTACCTCAACATCGCCAACGGGAGCTGCGGCACCCAGGTCCATGCGAAAGAAAAGATCATCCGGATCCGCCGGGAGGAGAGCATCCATGCCGCCAAGTACCTGGGCGCCGTTTACCACGAGAGCCTGGTCGATGACCTCGACGTTTTCTACGCGCAGGACTTGATCCGGCGCGTGGCGGCCCGGGTGCGGGAGGTCCAGCCGGACATACTTCTTACGCTCTCGCTCGAGGATTACATGGAGGACCACATGAACTCGGCCCGAGTCGCGGTGACCGCCGGGTTCGTCCGCACGATGCGCAATTTCGATACGCTCCCGCCGACGGCGCCCACGATGAAGGACCTGGCGGTCTATCACTCGCTCCCCTACGGCCTGACCGATATGATGAGGCGGCCGGTCATCCCCGAGTTTTACGTCGACATCGGCGGGGTCATCGAGGAAAAGGGTGAATTCCTGGCCAAGCACTTCAGCCAGAAAGACTGGCTGGACAAGAGCCAGGGTTTAGACTCCTATATTATTTCCATGCGCGAAATGAGCCGCCAAGTCGGCGCGATGTCCGGCCGGTTCGATTTCGCCGAGGGATGGAGGCGCCACAGCCACCTCGGCTACGCGGCCAGGGACATCGACCCCCTTCGCGAGCTTCTGGGACCGCTCTGCGTTGAGGAAAAAAAGTCAGGTTGAGGGCGCGGATGAAAACCATCGACGGCAACGCCACGCTTGAAAGAGGCGGAGTTAAGGCTCTCCTTGAGGAGATGGACCGGAGCGGCGCCGAGCGGGCGGTCATCGGCCCGGCCAGGAATTTCGCCGCGGTCGACAACAGGGCCGGGAATAGCTATGTGGCGGCCGCTGTCCGCCGGCATCCCGACCGGTTCACCGGGTTCGCCGTCGCGTCTCCCTGGTATGGGAAGAAGGCGGTGGCCGAGCTCGAGCGGGCGCGCGGCCTTGGCCTTAGCGGGCTCAAGATCTTCCCGGCCCTCCAGGGATTCATCCTGACCGACCCGCTGATATTTCCCCTCATGGATTTCGCCGAGCGGGCGGACTGGCCGGTCTGGTGCGCCGCCGGCGCACCCATCGCCGCCATGCCCCTCCAGCTCGCCGAGCTCGCCGAGACGTACCCCCGCGTCCGGTTCATGATGGGCTACGGAGGTTTCTGCGATTTCTGGTACGACGTCCCCGACAGCCTCAACCGCTGCCCCAACCTGTGGATAGAGACATCCTATATTCATCCCTGCCAGATCACGCCGTGGGTGGAGAGCTGCGGCATCTCGAAGTTCGTCTTCGGGAGCGATCATCCATTCTCTTCGCTCCCGCTCGAGCTCAAGAAAATAGGCCTGCTTAATGACTCGATCGATAAACGGGCCATCCTGGGCGAAAACCTCGCGCGCTTCCTCGGGAGGCCCCGATGATCATCGACGCCCACACCCATCTCTACGGACGCTGGCTCAACCTCCGGGGAATCAAACCGCGCGATTTCGTCCGGATCATGGACGAGACGGGGATCGACAAGGCCTGCGTGTTCACACTCGAGGGATTCTTTGACGCCCGGGGCACGAACGACACGCTCGCCGCCCTCGCCAAAGGCTTCGAGGGCCGGCTTTATCCATGGGCCACTGTGGACCCGAACATGGGGGATATCGCGGTCAAAGACCTGCGGCGGGCGGTCCTAAAGCTCGGCATGCGGGGGCTCAAGATCCACCCCTGGCTCCAGGCGTTTTCCTTGACGAACAGCTATTTCCTCAAGGTCGTCGAAGAAACGATCCGGCTTAATATCCCGATCATCACCCACAACGGCAGCCCACCGTATGCCTGCCCGACGCAGGTCGGAAACCTCGCCAAAAAGTTCCCCGAGGCCAAGCTCATCTTGGCTGAAGCGGGGCTCAAAGACCTCTGGCTCGATGCGGTGGCCGTCGGCAAGAAATATCCCAATGTCTATCTCTGCCCGGCCGCCTCGCCGTTCTCGGCGGTGCTGGAAATGGTCCGCAGCGTTCCGATCGAAAAACTCGTCTTCGGCACCGACCTCGGGTTCTCCCAGAAGGAAGAGGTCCTGCTCGAGATGGAGAAGATCCGCCGCCTGCCGCTCACCGAGGCGGACCGGGAGAAAATCTTCAGCGGCAATATCACCAAGCTCGTTGATTTCGAAACCTGAAATGTATGCATCACTCTTGATTCGGCTTATCACCATTAGGAGAACGGGTGGCATGGGGCTAGTCCCTGCCCGCCCGAAGCGACGGGGACCCCTCTCTTGACGGGTGAGGCGCGAGGACGGACAGGGACGCCCCATGACAGGACCCGTTCGTCACTCGGTTACCATGAATTCCGGAGGTAAGTCGCATGGGATGGATATTCCTCGCACTCGTGATTGTCGGTTACGTAGCTATGAACTTTATAATGAAGCTCGGCAGCCTGAAGGGCCACGAGGCCCCCGCGCTGACCGGGGCGCTGTTCGCCGTGGCCGCCTTTTTCTGCCTGCTTTTCCTGATTTTCTCGGGGCAGCCCCTCCGCGCCTCCACACCGGTCGTGCTCTTGGCCATCAGCGGCGGCGTCGGGGGCGCGCTCGCCTACTTCTGCTTCCTGAGCGCGCTCAAGATCGGAAACTACGCCCTGACGATATCCATTTACACGATGACTTTCCTCATCCCCGTCGTTTTTTCAATCCTCTTCTGGAAGAGGCCCGCGAACGCCGCCCTCGCGGCCGGCATCGCCGGCATTATCGCCGGCATGGCCATGATCACGACGGCAGGCTCTGGCAAGGAAGAAAAAAAGACCGGCCTCTGGCTCGAATGGGTCCTCTTCCTCGGAGGGGCGTTCCTCCTAACCGGAATACCCCAGCTCTCGCAGGCGGCCGCGGCCCGGCTCGAGAAGATCAATCTCTGGTTCTATCTTTTCCTGTGTTTTACGGCGGGCGCCCTCGCCTTCGGACTTTTTTTCTTCTTTAAAAAGATCCACCTCAAGGCCAATGTTTTCTATTTTGGGACCGCCGCGGCGGCGGGGAGCGTTGCCGGCAACTTTTTCACCCTGAAAGCGCTCGGCAGACTCCCTGAAACTATCGTCTTCCCGGTGACACTGGCGGCGCCGGTGATCGCCGCCGTCGTCCTCTCGCTCCTCTTCTTCAAGGAGAAGATCAAACCTCTCGGGTATCTGGGGATTGTCATCGGCCTCGTGGGCATCATCGTGCTGGCCCTCGCTTAAGCCAAATAGCGCGGCAGGTCCGCATAAGTCATGAAGCCGGTCGAGTTTGAAGTCAGGGAGCACGGCGCCTTCCGGGTGATGACTTGGCGCGTGGACCCGAACCACGACAGCCTGTGGGCCGTCCACGCTGGAAGCGACGGCCGCATCTATTTTTCAAGCTGTAGCGAGGGCCGGGCCTCGAGCGCCCACCTCCTGAGGTTCGATCCTGCGGAGAACCGACTCTGGGACCTCCTGGATATCGGCGAGCTCGCGGATGATCCTTATGACTCCGGGCGCGTGCCCCAGAGCAAGATTCACACCTGCCTCCGAGAGACCTCGGTAGGCTACCTCTATGGCGTCAGCCACTGCACGGCGCCGAATTTCGGGGAAAAGCTCTTCGAGGTGAACGGCACGTTCGGTGACCCCGATTACGGATTTCGCGGGTCGCAGATGTTCCGGGTCAAAATGGCAACGGGCGAGGCCGAGTATGCGGGGCTGGCCGTGCCCTTCGAGGGCTGCCGGTCGATGGAAATCGTCGAGCGGCTGAACAAGGCCTATCTTATCAGCTATCCCCGCCACTGCCTCTATGAATATGATCTCGAGAAGCGCGAGTCGCGGCTTATCGGCCGGGTCGGGACCTGGGGCGGTTTCGAGATCTTCAGCGATTCCAGCGACAGGCTTTACGGGTCCTACGATGACGGCCGGTTTTTCCGCTACGACCCGGCGCGGGGCGAATTCGAAGACCTGGCAATGCGGGTTCCGGGGATCCCGGGAAGGGAGCGGCTCTACAATTTTTTCTTCTTCGCCAAGAAATTCCGGCCGGATTTTGTGGCGGCGACGGGCTATTACGACGGACGCCTATTCCGCATCAATCCCGAACACGGGACCGAGGGGACGATCGAGGACTACGGTTTCGGCTGGCCCTGGGGCTGGAATGGCAGTGACTGGACTCCGCCGTACGTGCAGTCACCGGTTCTCTACAAGGACAAGTGGATCTTTTACGGGTGCAATACGATCTGGGAGCCGACCCAGCTCGTAGTCCTCGACATCAAGGCGGGGCGAAAGGAAGTCCTGGCCACCCTCGATTTCGACGGCAACCCGACCGCCTGGCTGTCGGAGGGCGCGCTCGGACCCGACGGAGAGACGCTCTATTTTGCCGAGGTCAACATGAAGGCCGTGCCGCGGCTCATCATGGTCGATCTGAAGTCGCTCCAGTGGAGAAAATAAATGCCCGAAGATGATGGTTCCAAAAAGCAGGCCTCCGGCGAAGGCTACCATCTCAAGGAATCCGAGACCATGGCGGGCACGGCCGAATTCCGCGACGGCGCCTTCGCTTTCATCACCGATGGCTCGGTCGCCCTCAGGGAACTCGGCCATTACGGCGCGGCGCCGCCCATACCGAACGGCGAATCGGCAATTACCGCCCTCACGCCGGGCGCGGGTCGCAAGAAGATCTATGGCGCCACCTCGGGCAAGAAGTCCCATCTTTTTTATTACGACCCCAGCCCGGCGGCGGAGCACGTTGTCGATATCGGGGTCCTGGGCGAAGACGCCGAATGTTGGATCCTGGCGGCGGACGCAAACGGCGTTCTCCACGGGATCGTCAACCCGGGCGGGCGGGTTTTCAGCTATGATCCGCGGGGCGAGTTCTCGGTCATCTGGAAGTATGAGGTCAAGCCCATCGAGTTCCCGGGTGTCGAGCTCGGCGAGGACGCGGCCTGCGGCGTCGTTGAGCCCGAATCCGGAAAGATCTACGCGGTGGGGCGCAAGTCATCGGCGCTCTTTGAGGTCGATATTCGGCCAAAAAGCGTCCGCCGCCTGGCCGAAATCGAAGGCGCCGGGAAATCAAATGCCGTCGTGCTCGGTGGCCACGGCAACATCTTCGGCTCGTGCCGGAATGGGCATGTCTTTCGATTCGCCATAGCCTCGGATTCCCTCGAAATCCTGGACCTTCAGTTGCCATCGCCCAAAGGCATGGAGTTTCTCAACCATCTGGATTCGGCTGTCTGTGGTGAGCAAGGCACGATCTTCGCGGGAACGACGCTGGGCACGATCTTCCGACTCGAACCGGCCGCTCTTAAAGTCACAGGTTACGGGCGCCCCGTGTCCGACCACAGGATCCGGGCGTTAACCCTAGGCAAGGACGGGGTTGTCTATGGCGCCGCAGGCAGCCCCGGCAAGAACTCCCATCTTTTCCGCTGGGACCCGCGGACGGGCGAGGTCAAAGACCTTGGGCTTCCGATGGTTCATTTCCCAAAGAACTGGGTCTGTTATGATATTTCGGCGCTCGCCACAGGACCGAACGGCGAAATTTACATCGGCGAGTCAGAGCGGATCTCCAATCTCATGATCTATTACCCGCCCGCCAAGACGGCAATAGAATGAGTTCACAAACGCCAATGATACGCGCTGACATCGTCCGGGGCCTGCGCGAGCTGGGTTTGACCACGGGGGACAGCCTCATCGTCCATAGCTCCATGAGACACCTGGGGCCTGTCGAGGGGGGCGCCGACACGGTGATCGACGCGATCCTCGAGGTCATCGGGTCCACGGGGAACCTGGTGCTTCCCACCTTCAACTACGTGCGTCCCGTTCCCTCCCCTTACTACGATCCGATGGAGACGCCCGGCCGCACAGGCATCCTGCCAGAGGTCGGGAGAAAGAGGCCCGAGGCGGTGCGCAGCCTGCACCCGACGCACTCGGTGGCCGTGATCGGCCCCGATGCCGGGCGGCTGACCGCGGGGCACCTCTCCCGGAGAGTCTTCGGCGTGGGAAGCCCGGTGGACCTCCTCGCCCAGGGCGGGGGGAAGGTCCTTCTGCTTGGCGTCGGTCAGACATCGAACAGCACGATCCACGTCGCGGAGGAGCATGCGGGGCTGCCCAAGGGGTCGTGGTTCGATGAGCTTCCGGTCGTCCGGATTCGCCGGCCCGACGGCACGTTCTTCTCGCATAAACTGGACACTTCCTGCTCCTGTAGCGCGGCGTTCGAAGGCGCCGAGTACGGCCTGAGAAGCTGGGGCGAGATTCGCGACGCACGAATCGGCGGCGTCTGTAAGTTGATGCTCGGCCGCGACGTGATCCGCCGGGTGGGCGAGATGATCCGCGAGAAGCCGGCTATCCTCCTGTGTAATTGGGAGCACTGCCCGCCCTGCACGAAAGCCCGGAATCGGCTCGCCTCCGGAGGGCTCCTCTCCACCCCGGCGCGCGGCCCGGCCGACTAACGGGGAGATCTAAGAAGCGGAGGCTGGGCTACCCGCGCCGCCCGGACGTCCGATTCGAAAGCTAGCGCGTCTTCGCCCAGTCTCGGAATATCGGTCAGCTTTCTCCTCAGGTCAGCGAGGGTTTTCCGACCCGTCTGTTCGGCTTTGATTTTTTTTGCCATCTTCGTGCCTCAATAAACGATTATATGATAGTTCATCCGATCAGAGGAGCGAACGGAGGGCGGCGACGATGCGGTCGGCGGCGTCGGTGCTGAGATAGCTCGCGGCACCGGGCCTTGTTTCGTAGCCGCCGCGGCCGAAATTTTCCAGGAGGGGGATGTACCCGAAATAGCCGTTGGCCAGGGCGACGGGGAAGACGAGGTCATAGCCTTTGATGGCCTTGAGCGCCAGGCCGACCTCGACGAACGGCTCGCCCGGGATGCCGGCGAACGCCACGCCGCCGATCTTGAGGGCCTGGATCGGCACGCGGTATTCGGAGGGCTTGGATTCGGCAAAATGAAGCAGCTCGCGGGCAAAGAGCGCTTCGACCGCGATGTCCCCTTTCGCCAGGTCCTCGGCGGTCAGGTCGCGACCCTTGGATGCGCCGGTCGCTCCGGCCGCCTTCAGGATTTTCCGGGCGGCGGCGAGATCGGCCTCGGAGATCTCGCGGGAAGGGATGGAATCGACGATTTCGCGGGCCTCGAGGCTCTCGAACGGCGCTGGCCGTGCGCCTGTAAGCGACGCGGCGACGATCTCGGCATAGGCGTTGCCGAGGCGTTCGGCCTCCTCGTAGTTGGTCTGGGGTCTGAGGCTTTCGAACTCGAGGTGGTTGATGTTTCCCTGCGGTGCGAGAAAAGGGAAAACCGGGACGTCGGCGCCGACGATGGCGTTCAGGCGCCGCTCCATGAAGCCCGGCCAATCTGCAGATATCCGGGTCCCGCCTATGGTATCGGTGTGGTTCGATATATTGACAAAGAGCGCCTGGAGGCCGCCCGGCTCGTCGCGGAAGACGACCGTATTCGCCTCCCTATCGACGGCTCCCTCTGGCTTTTCCCTCTCTGGGGATCTCTTCGGCGGGTTGGTGACAACGGTCCCGTCTATCATCCACCAGCGCCGGTTGAAGGCCAAACCCTCATAAGACGATCTGGCGATTAAGATCCGCGTGTCGTCCTTTGGCGTCATCGAAGCGGCGGCCTCGACGACCCACTTCTTAAGGTCGGCCAGGTAACGCTCATCCCTCGCCAGCCCGAAGAATCCCTCGAGGTCGGGGCCGGTGTGGATATGGGAGACAAAGAGCATGATTTCGCTTTTATCGAACGGGCCGCGCCGGGCGATCTCGCTCCGGATCTCGTCCGCGTCCCCCGCCGGAATGGCACAGCTATCGACCTGGATGAAAAGCAGACGCTTTTCATCGAGCTCGAGCGCGGCGAGCCGCATATGGAGCGGGTCGAGAACCCCCTCCGAGATCCGCTCATTGAAATACCCCGCGAGGCGCACGGGATACGTCGGCGTGATATCGACCCTCTTGAATTGAGCTTTGAGCGCACTCACGGCAGCACCGGTTATTAGAACCGGATCGCAGGCGACGCGGCCCGGTTCATCAAGGCGAGGAACCAGCGGTGAAGGGGTGCCGTGGGCTTGAATTTCTCGAAACAGAAATCCGGCAGTCCGGGCGTGAACAGCACGTCGGGAACAGTCGTCTCCCATCCGGCATGCAGGCCGTTGTGCAGAAGAAGCGGGGCATTGGGATGGGAACCGTCATATCCCGCCGGCGTTCGCTTATAGTGCTGACCGCCGATCTTGAGATCGGTTGTCTTGGCGATTGTATCGAGGATCTTGGCCAGCTCTTTTCCATACTTGGGATCGATGACCGCCCTGCGGTAGCGCTCCAGGAGCCAATCCGGGAACATGTAATAGCCGGCGCCCAGGAGGAAAGTCGGGGGCTCGAGGTGAACGTAGAAGCCCGGGCTTTCCATCCTGCAGCGGGGCCCTTCCCAAAAATACAGGCCCAGGTTGGGTTTATAGGGCGACTTATCCTGGCTGAACCGCGTGTCCCTGTTGAGGCGGAAGATGGACTTGTTGATTTTCGGGGCCGCCACGATGTTCGGCGAGATCTCTTTGAGCCGATTGCCAAGGGCTACCACGAAGGATTTCGCCGGCTCCATGACGTGTTGCTCATACACATCGCGGTGGCCTTCAAACCATTCCCTGGTGTTGTTTTTCTTGAGCCCGCGGAAGAAGGCAACGGTCTCCTTGGTGAATCCTCGAAACTCGGCGATCTCGGACATCGGATTCTCCTTTCCCCGTCATCATACACGATTTCCGGAATTTCAGGGGAATACGCGCAACAACCCGCTTCCGACTCACGTTCTGGGAGAGCGGCTATGCTCCGTCACTCTTCTGTAACACATTGCGGAAACTGCAACTCGTCCCCCGGCCCGGCCGTTACGACATAGTAGCGGGGACTTGAATCGCCATCGGCCTTGGGGAAGTCGTCGGGCTTCAGTGGTGTGTCGCGGTCAACGAGCCAGCCGTGCTCCGCGCGCTTCGACAGACGCCCCTGAGGCTCGAGCCGGCTGTTCAGGACCGTCATCCCCGGCCCGGCGTTCGGGTTCGGCACGCTGGTCACGATTTTGTTGCCGCACACCACGACCACCGGTCCGCCGGCCACCCGCAGGTCCTCGTCGCCGATGGAGAAGTGCGTGCTGTCGATGATCTTCCTCACCGTCACGCTGTCGGCGAAGCCGTTTCCTTTCACGAGGACGACCGCCCCGGGCCGCACGTCTTCGCCGAGCACGGGATCGGTGATCTCGATGATGCCTTTGGCATAGTCCAGGGACTTGATCCGGCTTCGCCGGATTCCCCGGCCTTTGACGCTGTATTTGCCGGACGCGAGCTTCGTGCCGTTAAGCAGCATCGTTTTCGAAGGGTGGCCTTGAGGATCGAGGACGAGACAGGCGGCCTGGCCCGAAACGGTGACGCGGCCGTCGAGCACATAGGTACGTTCGCAAGCCAGCGAGTGGAAAACGTATTGCCTGGAGCCATCCGCAAGCTCGACCAGCGCGGCGGAGGCGTTCCCGTCGTCCGGCTCGATCTCGACCGGCGACACCCGGTCGATCCACGGCTTCCCGCGGTAAGGCTCGAAGACCGTGACGAACCTGCTCGCGAGGTTCTCGCCGGTCCGCCTGCGGATCAGGCACTTCACGCTCTTGGGCATCTGGGCGTAGCGCTGCACCGGGCCGTCACACGCGATCAGCTCCTCCTCCCGGCCGATCAGGTGCGCCCGCAGGCCGATATCCTTCCATGGTCGATCCGGCTGCCCCTTGAGCGGTTCGGTGAGCCGCCATGTGCACAGTGCCGACTCGCTCAGGGGCGCTCGCTCGACGTTCGTCAGGAACTGGAACCCGCTTCCGCGATATCCCGTGTACGACAGGCTGCCGAGCGGCTTGTCCTTGAGATGGAGATCATCGTAGAACTGCTCGTAGGGCACGTCCGGCCCAGCCAGGCTGCCCGTCTCCTGCGGCGGTCCCAGACCGGGTTCACAGGCGAAGTCGGCTTGCGTGCCGTGCACCGCGTAGTCGTGCTCGCTGCCGCCGCGAACATAGAACGCGTCGAAGACGAAGCTCCGGTCGGGCGTCACCTGAACGAGGACGTTCGCCCGCCGATAGAGGCTGACTTGGCCCGGATACGCGCCCTCGCAGGAAGCGTCGGCGACCTGCGCGAACCCGTGAGTCGAGAACGCGTGGAGCACTCCCGGGCCGCGGCCTTGCCCGGCAGCATCCACGGTCACCGTGTTGTGCGCGATCGTGTTCGTGAAGTAGCCGAACAGCCGGTAGTTGAACGCGTCGGTCTGCTCGGGGTAGCCGATGTCCGTGAGCAGGGCGTTGTCGTGGGCAAAGAGCATCAGATTGAGCTGGTCCGCGTGCTTGTGGGAAGGATGAGAGCTGAAGGAGAGCGTGGCGGCGACGCGAATCGCCTCCGATCCGCACTGCAGATTGGCCAGCCCGTAAGCCGGAAACAGAGTGGATTCTAACCCTATCGGCGGGGCCGGCCTGGACCCGAACTCATTCAGCCTATCATCCAGCGGCGCGCTGAACAGGTCCTGACTCAATGCGGGATCCTGCGCGACCACCCAGGCGTATCGCGCGTCGGGCACGTAACGGAAGGCCTTTCCGTAGAGCTGCGGAGTCCACTGGCCGCCTCGGGAGAACATGTCGCCCGTATCTCCAAGCGACGGCGTGAACTTGCCTGCCACGAAGACGCCGAACGGCCAGTCAAGGAGCTTCCGGAACCTCGAATCCTTGAAGAAATCCACGCCGAAGCGGGCGAGCATTTCAGCCACTTCGGTGAGCTCCTGGTTCCAGCCGAGGTTGTAGTTGAGGGACTCGCGGGGTAGGCCGTCGCGATAGACCAGGTTGATCAGCGCGTCCCGGAGCCCCATTTCCATCGGGTTACGCGGCGACGGGTTCTCGACAACCCATTGGATCATCTCTTCGCTGGTTGGATGCTTCCGCTTCTCATCCAGGACCAGGGCAAGCGTCAGGAGGGCGCGCTGGTGTCGGCCGTAGTTGCCGCCGATCTTCCCGGAACCGTCCGTGATGCATCGGACCGCCTCCATCAGCAGCCGCTCGCGAATCTCTTCGTCGATTTCGGCGGCGGACTTGCCGGCCAGCTTCCGGAGCTCCGCGTCGCCCGCGAGGAAAGGCCTCACGACGTCGTAGGCGGGCCCGCAGTCGTTGGGGGTGCTGACTTCCCAGATGTAATTGTAGAGTTTGCCCTGGTAGTTGGGGTTGTGCTCTTTGCCCTCGCGCGACTGCTTGGCGTAGTCGTAGTCGGGGTAGTATTCCGCCAACTGCCAGAGCAGCAGGGCGCACTTATGGGCATACGCGCGGGCTCGGGCCGGGTTTTCGGTCAGTATGGCGGCCTGCGAGAGGCTGGTGATGGCCTCCCGCAGGAAGTTCATCATGCCCCACTGCGCGTAGTAGGCGACGAACCAGTAGTTGGCGGGCGTCTCGTCGCCGGGCTTGTGCCAGCCCCAGCCGTCATCGGCATAGTCGCCGGAGAGCCGGGACCGGTCTTTCATCCCCGTTGCCAGAAACGCGGCGAAGTCGTTCGACGGATACTCCTCGCCGCCGATCGGGCACTTGACCTTGAACGGCCTGTCGAAGTCGATGATCCAGGAATAGAGGCCCTTCCGGAAGATCTCCGTCCCGTGCACGGGGCATCCGTGATTGTGAACGTCATAGCCGCGCGGGACCTGCGGAGGGATCACGAGCGACCGCAACCGTTCGTCGTCGCAGGCCGCCCACTTGTCGGCCCGGGCGATGATCTCGTCGCGCTGCTTGCGCGCCCAGCCGTATTTCGCGAGGTTGGCGCGCATCGTACTCATCCGGGCCTCGGTATGCCATCGGCGGCCCGGATCGGCCGGCGCGCCCGTCGCACAGGTCACCGAGGCAATCAACACCAATGCCGCGCATCGTGCCTGTCCCAACCACGGTTGAAAGTGCCTAGCAAGGAATGCGTTTTTCTGTTGCGCAGGCCGGATGATCGCTCGAGCGCTGGTTTTGGCTCGCCCCATTGTCGGGCATGATAACGCGGCGTGTCGTCGGAAGTCAAATTGAGAAAAGAATGGAGGTCCTCGGCAGGAACCTCTCCAAAGAAAAGGTCCACCGTGATATAAAGATGGTGGCTGGACTGGGCGATGCATCTGAAAAATATTGGAAAAAGCGCTCACATCACTGGCGTTCTTCTCTTCTCTGCCGTCATCGTAATAATAAGTTTTGGTGTGGACGGGGGCGGCTCTTCTGTCTCGGGGCAGGCGGCTTCCCCATCGCCGTCCGTTCGTCCCGCCTCCGTTCAATCCGGCCGGGGTCCCTTTTTCTTATTTGAGGGAGACCTGATCGACTTCCCACGACGGCCTGTCCTGGACCATCCCCCTAAGGCCAGCCTTTACACCTTTTCATTTTAGGATTCATCAGGCCGAATAGAACCCGAAAGGCCTAGCTTACCGTCCGGCGCGGGTCGATCATCGTCCAGCACACCGCGCCGCCGATCAAGAGAAGCCCGGTGACATAGAGGGGAGCGGCCCAATTCGCCCAGCGATGAAGCACGAACCCGAGAATCACCGGACTCAACATGCCGCCGACCTGGCCGGCCGTGTTCATGCAGGCGCTGACGACCCCGGCATTGTCGCCGGCGATGTCGATGCAGGTTCCCCAGGCCGCGCCCAGCAGGAAGGTGAGGCCGCCCGCCGCGAGCGAAAGGAGCGCCGCGGCCGTCCAGGCATCGCGGACAGCCGCACCGAGCAGGATACATACGGCGGCAAACAGGAAGGAAGCCGCGCCGACGCCGGCACGGCCGAAGCGCAGCCCGAACCGGCGGCTGAGCGCGTCCGTCGTCAGGCCCCCGAAAAGATCCGACACCAGGCAGACCACCATCGGCAGCCCCGTGAAAATGCCCAACTTCACGGCGGAAAACCCTCGCGCTCTCTCCAGGTAGGAGGGCAGCCACGTTATGTAGAAATAAAAGCCATAGGACTGAACGAAGTACATGGCGCAAAGAAGAAGAACCGTGCGGTTGCTCAGGATTCGCTTCCATGGGACGCCCCGGACGCCGTGTCCGCCGGCGAGCGTCCGGCCGCTCTCGATCAGCTCAAGCTCCGGCGCGTTGACCGAGGGATGGAGCTCCGGCCGGTCACGGAACCAGCGGCGCCAGGCGAACGCCCAGAAGTAACCGACCAGACCGAAGATCGCGAAAACCCAGCGCCAATTCAGACGGGCGAGCAAAGCGGTCGCGATGAGGGGAGTGAGCGCGGCGCTGAAATGTGCGCCGGCGAAGAAGATGCCCTGGGCGGAGCCCCGCTCCATGGAGGGAAACCAGAGCGAGAACGTCCGCGCCGCGTTCGGCCAGGCGCCCGCTTCGCCCATCCCGAAGATGAACCGGACGACGAGCAGCGATCCATAATTGAACGCCGCCGCCGTGGCGATCGTGAAGCTCGACCACCAGATGACGATCCGGGTCAGAACTTTGCGCGTTCCGATCCGCTCGCCCCACCAGCCGGTCGGGATTTCAAACAGCCCGTACGCCAGCGTGAAAGCGCTGAACACGAAACCCATCTGCACGTCGGAGAGGTGGAGGTCCCGCATGATGTGTCGGGCGGTGATGGAGATGGCCACCCGGTCCATGTAGGTGATCGCCGCCAGGCAGGAGAGAAAGGCGAGGACCCGGTAGCGGACGCGCGAAGGGCGGCCCGCCCAGTCCTGGGGGTTCCGTTCCATGGGCCACTACAATAAGAGGACTAGCCGGAGATTGTCAACGGGGAATACATTGAGCCAAGAATATGTTGACAATTCCGCCCCAGTGAACATAATTTGATGATTCCAGGCTCAACTCGTCATGCTTGATGGAATCAGACGGAACCGGAGCTAAAAAACATGACCCATTTCTCCTGGCTTGTGGACGGCAGCATCATCGGACTCTATCTTCTCGTGACCATGGTGGCGGGCGTCATGGTCCGAAAATATGTCGGCAAGGTGGAGCACTTCCTGGTGGCGGGCCGCGAGATGAACGTCTATCTCGGGATCGCCTCGCTCGCGGCGACCGAATTCGGCGTCGTCACCTGCATGTACACCGCCCAGAACGGCTACCGCTACGGATTTTCGGGCGCGGTCCCGGGACTCCTCCAGGCGATCGCCATGTTCATCATCGGCGTCACGGGATTCTGCATCAAGCCGCTCCGGGATTCCGGGGTCATGACCATTCCCGAACTCTTCGAGAAGAAATTCGGTCCCAAGATCCGCTGGGCCGCGGGCGTCGTCATCGTCCTGGGGGGACTTCTCAACATGGGCGTCTTCCTCCGGACGGGCGGCGAGTTCCTGGTCCAGGTTACGGGCCTGAACGTCAGGTACCTCGAGATCACGATGACGGCCCTTCTTCTCATGGTCGCGGTCTACACGATCCTGGGCGGCATGCTCTCGGTCCTGATCACCGATTTCCTCCAGTTCGTGGTGATGAGCGGTGGCCTAATCGTGGTGACCATCTTGATCATCGGCAAAGTCGGCTGGGGGACGATCCTCAAGGCCGTCGAGACGCATCACGGCGCCGGCGGGTTCAACCCCTTCGTCAACCCGGAGCTGGGCTGGCAGTTCGTGCTGTTCAACCTGATGCTCAACACCGCCGCCGTCCTGACCTGGCAGACGACGATCGTCCGTGTCCTCTCCGCCAAGGATACGAAAACCGGGCTGAAGGTCTATAAGGGCACGGCCTTCTTTTTTGTCTGCCGGTTTCTGATCCCGGGAATCTGGGGCATGGCGGCGCTGGCGGCGCTGACCGCCTCCCAGGTCGGGCCGAACACGCTCCACGCCATGCCGCTTCTCCTCAGCCAGCTCCTGCCCGTCGGGATAATGGGATTGCTCGTCGCCGCCATGCTCGCGGCCGACATGTCGACCGATTCATCTTACATGATCACCTGGGCCGGCGTGATCTACAACGACATCATAGCTCCATTCCGCAAGAAGATATGGTCCGAGAAGAAGGGGCTCCTCTGGAACCGGATGACCGTGGCGTTGATCGGCGTGTTCCTTCTCGTCTTCGGGCTCTGGTATCCTCTCAAAGGCGACCTGTGGACTTATCTCGGCGTCACGGGGACGATTTACCTCTCCAGCATGTCGGCCCTGCTGATCGCCTGCACCTACTGGAAAAGAGCCAACAACTGGGGAGCGGCCGCCGCGATCGCCTTCGGGGCGGTCATCCCCGTGACCTTCCTGATCTTGGAGCAGCTGCCGGCCACGGCCGAGCTGGCCAAGAGGATCGGTCCCTACTATTCCGGGATCGCTACCTATCTCATCGTCGGGGCCGCCATGATCATCGGCTCGCTCCTCAAGCCCCAACCGAAAGCTCCCGCCCTGGAGGGAGGCGCCCATGCTTAAGCACTGGTTCTGGAACCTGATGTCGGCCGCGGTCATCATCTGGTACTCGACGATCACGGTCTACGTTGCCTTTAAGGGCTGGAAAGACATCAAGACCATGCTCGGCAACCTGGCCAAGCTCAAGGACGAGTAATGAACCTGTCGGCGGCAGCCGGCGACGTCCGGTCGATCCGGGCGATCGACATCCACGGCCACCTCGGCCGATACAGAGGCTCCAAGCTCGAGGTCATCGACGGGTTCTATTCCGGCGTGCCGGAGGACGTCCTCCGCCGGGCGGAGCGGGCGCGGGTGGAATTCACCTTCGTTTCACCGCTCCAGGGCTTGTTCACCCAGTTCGGGGACGACCCGGTCCGGGCCAATAACGAACTCGCCGCGGATATCGGCCAATATCCCGGGCTTTTCCAGTGGGCGGTCGTCGACCCCACCCGGCCGGAGACGTTCGGCCAGGCCGCCGGGATCCTGAAAACGCCGCGCTGCATCGGCATCAAGGTCCATCCCGATTTCCACGGCTATGCCATCAAGGAGCACGGCGCGAAGATCTTCGAGTTTGCCGCCGCGACCGGAGCGGTCATATTGAGCCACAGCGGCGGAGACCCGAGCCTCCCGCCGGACTTTCTCCCGTTCGCCGACAGTTTCCCCGAGGTCACCTTCATCTTCGCGCATCTTGGCTGGAGCCTCGACGGCGACCTGACCCGCCAAGTGCGGGCCGTGGCGGCCAGCCGGCACGGGAACGTCCACGTCGACACCTCGAGCTCGTTTTCCATCACCAGCAACCTGATCGAGTGGGGGGTCCGGGAGGTCGGTCCGGAAAAGATCCTTTTCGGCACGGACACGCCGCTCTATTTTTCGCCCATGCAGCGGGCCCGGATAGACACCGCCGAAATCGACGATGCTTCGAAGGGACTGATCCTCCGGAAAAACGCCGAGCGCCTGTTCGGCGCGAAGCTGGGGCCCTTCCTCAAAGGCTGAGGATGGCGTCCATGGCGCGGGAGGTGTTCTCGATCAACACCTCGGGGCAGTGCCTGTAGGCGGGAATCATCTCGGCCGTCAGCGGCCCGCTGTAACCGACATCGCGCAGGGCCTTCATAACCCCTGGCCAGTTCACGTCTCCGGCAAGGAGGTCGACGAACCCGTCCGCCGTGCCGACGCCGCGCCGGAAATCCTTGAGGTGGACCCGCTTGATCCTCTTCCCCAGGGTCCGGATCCAATGCTCGGGATAGCCCGTGAGCATCGAGTTCCCGACATCGAAATAGGCGCCCACCCACTCGGAGTCGAACTGGTCGATGAACGCCCGCATGGCAAACGGGTCGACCAGGAACTTGTTCCAGACGTTCTCGATGCCCATGGCGATCCGCGCAGCGCCCGCCTGGGGCAGGAGGGACGCGACGGCGTCGGTCGCCCTCTTGTGGACTGTGTCGTAATCGACTATCCCGGCCGCGGGGTCGAAAAAGACATCGACCGCGCCCGGAATCAAGAGGACCGCCCCGGCGTCGAGCCTGGCAGCGATGTCGATGAGCTTCCGGGCAATCTCCATGGCCTCGGCCCGGACCGCGGGGTCGTCCGCCGAGAGGGATTTTCCCCAGAAAAGGCCGGTGGCCACCGATGAAATGCGCACTCCCGCGTCGCGGGCCGAGCGGACGATGCTCTGCGCCCCCTTTTCAGTAGTCGACAGGCTGAGGTCGCCCGCCCCGGACAGGGCTACTTCGACCGCCTCGAAACCTGCTTTCTTGGCGTGGGCGAACACCTCGGCCACCGGCCGCGTCCCCTCGAGTCCTCCCGGAAATGACCAGTAACTTATGCTCTTTACGAACATGCCCTGCCTCCTGTCGTTCGATTCACTCCGGACCCCATTCACCCGAGGTTGACGATCTTCTTAAGCCTGGCGGATTCGGCCACGGCCAAGGAAAACAGGACCGCTTCCCGCGCCTCCTCCGGCGTGACAACCTCGGGTTTCCGGCCGGCCTCGAGGCAGTCGAGATAATACTTGATCTCGTTATAATAGCCGCCGAGCGACCCGATGTTGCCCTGGGTCTCGGTCGAGACGCCTATTTTCGGCTCGGGAAGGGGCGGGGCAAAGGCGGCTCCTTCGAAAGGATAAACGACGAGCGAGGGCGATCCCGCGCTGTCATAACGGATCGTCGCCTTCTCGCAGGCGACGAGGAACGTCATGTTGAAGGGGAACCCCGGCGCCAGGACCAGGGATCCCTCGGCCGCGCTCTTGGCGCCCGACGGGTGCTCCCAGGCGAGGGTCAGGACGGAGTCGAGCCCGCCCTGCGGTCCCGCGGCGCCCGTGGCCAGCACCTTTTTCGGCGCGCCGAGAAGCCATTGGACATAGTCGAGGTCATGAATGTGAAGGTCGAGCACGGCGCCGCCGCTTCGGGCCGGGTCGAGGAGCCAGCCCTGCCAGGCCCAGGTCGGGGGCGGGCTCAGCCTCCGGGCGCTCACCCATTCGACGCGGCCCCACTTGCCCGAGTCGACGATCTCCTTGATGACCTGGTATTCGGGCCAGAACCGGATGACCTGACCGATCATGAAGCCGACGCCGGCCTCCTTGGCCGCCTTGATCATCCGGTCGCAGGACTTGACGGTCAGGGACATCGGCTTCTCGCACATGATGTTCCGGCCGGCCCGGGCCGCCGTCACGACAAGCTCCTCGTGGAGATAGGTCGGAGTGCAGATATCGACGAGGTCGACCTCCATGGATTCGAGAAGCTCGTCCAGGCTGGCGAAGGCGAGGCACTTTAGCTTCTCCTCGGCCTCCCGGCGTTTCTCCGGCTCGACGTCGGCGACAGCCGCTACTTTGGCGCCCGCCGCCCCATAGCACTGCGCGTGCATGTGGCCCATAAAACCATAGCCCACGAGTCCGACGTTGATCATTCCTGGCTCCTTTCCTTGATGCCGACTGGACGGAAGTGAGCGGCTCAGACCGCAGGCCGGCCGGCGCTCCGGGCGCCCCGGAGCATCGCCTGCATGTTCTCGACAGGCGTATCGCGCGGGTTCATCTCCCCCGTATTGAAGATGAATCCGCCTCCGGGGGCGGCGACCCGGATGATCCTTTCCGCCTCAGCCGCCACTTCCTCGGGTTTTCCGTGCATCAACACCCGGATCGGGTCGAGGTTGCCTCCGAGACAGACCTTGCCGCGCAGGGCTTCCTTGGCCCGGCCGATGTCGATGCCCGGCCCGACGTTGATGACGCTGGCCCCGCTTTGGGCCGATATTTCTATATGGGGAACGGACTCCTCGCTGTTGTGGAGGAAGGTCAAGCCGCCCGCCTTTTGATAGGCCTCGATGACCCGGGCGCAGGGTTCGAAGGCGAACCGTTTGTACTGTTCCGCGGAAATCAGGTTGCTCATGGCGTTACAGTCGCCGAGCCAAAGGGCGTGCGCTCCGGCGTCGAGCTGGGCCAATCCCCACGCGACCTGGACATCGACGAAGAAATCGCAGGCGGCCTGAAGCAACTCGGGGTCGGTGTGGATCATCATCAGCGCCTCGGTCAGCCCGAACAGCAGGCAGGCCGAGGAAAACGGGGCCGCGTTGGCGCCGCAGACGCAGGCCCTGTCCCCGAACCGCCGGCGGACAAGCTTGATCGCCTTGAGCTTTTCCGGCATCCGGCCGTCCTTTAAAGGGTTGGGCACCTTGAGGCCCTTCAAGGTTTCCCGCGAAGGCGGAAGGTAGCCCCTCGTTGCCCTGAGGATGTTGTCCTGCCCGAAGCAGCCGACGCCCAGGGGCTCGAACTCGAAACAGTCGTCCACCTGGAGCCAGGCCCAGTCGTAATCGAACGCCTCGGTAGCGGCGATCCAGGTCTCAGCCATCTTGTCGCCGTCCTGGCAGGTCTCTTCATAGTTATGCCGGCCGTACCACTTGACGTCAAACTCCTCGCTCAGGGCGAAAACCGGGATCTTCTTGGGGACCCCCAGACTAATACAGGTTCTGATGTCATCCATGACGCCGTCGTACATCTGCCAGCCTCCTTCAGGGACCGCGGATAAGCCGACCGCGGAGCCAAGATTATGCATGACGCTCCGAAATGTCAATCAGCTCAGTCCTCGACGGACGTGGCCATGCCGGCGAAGGTCGTGATGCCCAATTCGCTATCGAACCTCTCAAAATTGTCGAGGTTCCTTTCCTGGCCCAGCAGGGCCAGGTCGAGCAGATACTTCTTAGAAGCGGCCCTGGCGTTGGCGATGGACAAGCTCGAGGCGAACTCCCTGATCGACTGCACGAAGACGTCGGCCTCCTCGTGCCGGCCGAGCCCCCGCAGGCAGAAGGCCTGGAAATAGCGGACCTGCATCATCTCGAAGTTCTGCGACGCCTCGAACCGGACATGGCGCCGGATCTCGAGGGCGTCCGACCAGGCCCGGGCGGCCGCCTCCCCTTCCCCGAGCTTTGACAGGCAGTAGCCGCTGTAGAAGAGGCGCCGCGCCTTGAGCGCTTCATCCTCGAGGTAATTCTTCTCCAGGCTCGACGGCACCTGAGCGGCGGCCGCAAAATCGGCCAGCGCCTCCCGATAGCTTTTCTCTCCGAGCTTGCGGTAGCCCTTGGCCATCTTCATCACGGCCCACGTCCGGCCCAATCCGGGCCGCCAGAAATCGGCCAGGTTGACCCGGCCGGCGAACGCCTCGAGCTTGTCATAGGCCCCGGCCTGGAGGTATTCGTTCATGAGCGTCGTGCAGGCCGTGAAACAATTCATGAATCGTCCGATGCCGGCTTCGAGGATCTCGACGGCGGCGCCGGCGCCCTTCCGCGCCTTGACCTCGCCGACATAAGCGTCGAAAAGATAGGGATCCCCCGGGTCGAGCTTCATCGCCTCTTCGAGATAAGAGAAATAGGCCCCGCCCTCGGGGGCGAACTTTTTAATCGCCCTGTACAGAGAATTGAGCGAGACCTTGTCCCTGTATCCCAGCTCGTAAGCCTTCTCCCAGTGGGAGATGCCCGCCTCCTCGAGGTCATGGGCATAGGCAAAATTCCCGAGGTGATAGTGGAGCTCGCCGTTTTCCGGATGGAGTTTGAGCTGGTTCTGGAGGGCCAAAAAGTCTTCAAGCCGCCAGGCGAAGTCCACCCCGGAAGGAGCGCCGGCCGGAGGACGGCCCGTCCTTTTAAGGAGGGAACCAAGCTCGGACCGGTAGAGGCGGATCATGGGATTGTCGCCCTGGATAAGGTTAAGAACCGAGTCGGCCTCTGCCCACAGCCCCGCGCCGTAAAGGGAGGCGACGACCTCGAGAGGCTCCTCGGGGAAATCCCGGTACCTCGACCTGACAAGCTCCGCCGCAGGTCCCGCCCCTTTATCAAGGACCGCCCCGGCGGCTTGGACAAACACATCATCCTTCTCCAGGGACCTTGCCTCTTCGAGCAGCCGGCGGGCCGCCGCGACATCGCCCAGACGGTTTTTGACGAGAGCCCTCAGGATGAGCCCCTTAAGGACGGTCCCGTTCGAGGCGATGGCCCGGCCCAGGTGCCGGTCGGCCTCGCGCAGGTCGCCGGCCTGGATGGCCATCTCCGCTTCGGCCAGCCGCTCCGGGGCCTCATAGCCGAAACGCCCGGCGTGCCGTAGGAAATAATGGGCATCCTCCGGCCTGCCGAGGCGGCCCAGGCAGAGGCCTTTGTAATAGAGGGCCCGGGCGTCGTCGGGGACCCTGGCCAGCGCCTTATCGAAATGCTCCAGGGCGGCCGCAAACAGCCCGGCCTGAAAGTCCATCAGCCCGAGTTCGGAATGGGCCCGGCTGAAGCCCGGGTCAAGGCGCAGGCAATCCTCAAGGATCCTCTTCTGGAGGGGCAGGTGGTAGAACCAGTCGGTGGCCAGGGCGCCCGCCCTGGCGAACAGGCCCTCGGCGGTGAACTCCTCGGCGCGGGCGGCTTTCGGTTTTTCCGGGACGAAATAGCTGTCGAACGACTTCGGTTTTTTCGCTTTGGACCAGACCTCGGCGATTAACCGGCCGTCTCCTCCCCGGACTTCGAGCGTGAGCCGGTCGAGGTCGCCCGCCGGACAGTCCACATCGGCCATAATCTTGAGCGGCTTTTCCGGCCGGAGGGCGGCTTCCTGGATAGTCTTGAGCGTCTCCTCTCCCCTTTTGATGACCAAAGACGCGTTCCTGAAAGGGGCCGCCGCTTGGACGGCGATGGTCGCCGTCGCGGCGGTCTCCGACCCGGGCTCGAGCATGAAGCTCACGGCTGCATTCTCGGAGGCGCCGTTGAAGACGCCGATGTCGCCCACGGGGTACCAGAACTCGGTCCAAGCCTGGGAGGTCAGGGGCGGCAGGCGGTCGAACTGCTCCTGGATGACGACCCGGCCGGCCTGGACTTCTCCATAAGGCTGGCCGTCGGTGTGAGTGTATTTCGTATGCTGGGCGTCTTCGTGCCAACCCCAGCTCCAGTATTTTTTCCCGGGCACGTCGTTGACGTCGGCATAGTGAGCTAGCCCGGCCTTGTCGTCGTGGCTGAAATACCCGAAGAAGCCCTCCCGGGCCTCGAGCATGTAGACCCCGAGCATCTCGTCCACGTTCTTGATCAGGGCGATATTCGCCCCCTCGTAGGTCGGCCAGGAGAAAACGACGTCATATTTCCCGTGCATGGCGCCCTTGGTCTCCGGGTAGATGTACTCAGTATTATCCTTGAGGGGGATGCCGCAGTTGGCCCAATAGAGATATCTGGCCTCGACGGACGACTCGTTGGCGATCCGGACATCCTGGCGGACCCGCGCCTCGCCGGGGCTCAGGGTGAAGCTCACCGACCAGTGGATCCGGCCGATCTTTTCGATGTTGTTCATGACGAGCGACACGGACCCATCCGCGTTCCGGCGGGAGACGCACGACCGCGGCCGGGCGTTCGTCTGCGAGTGGGCGTTGGGCAGGTTGAGCTCCAGCCCGCCGCTCACGTACTGGTAACCCATGCCCGCGTTGTAGAACTTCGCCGCCGTGTTGATCCGGTGGATGGCCTCGCGCTTCCGGACTTTGTCGAACATGTAATACAGGCGTCCACCGTATTCGGGACACATCGCGATCTTGAGATACTCGTTTTCGGCGACGAGAAGATGGAGCCGGCGCGGGGTGACCTGGAACTGCTGGCTCCCGTAAAACTGGTAGGGATAGCAGATGTAGCCGGTCAGCAGGCCGAACGGCGGGTACGGGTCGAGGGGAAGCTGGTTATGCTCATCGATCTGTTCATAGGCGTCGTAGGCCTTAACTTCGGCCTTCTGGGCAATGGCCGCGGAAGGCCAGAGCGCTGAAAAAACCGCAAGGCTGAAAATTAGGGCGGCGGTTTGTTTTATCATTTCGCTTCTCTCCTTAGAACAGAGGAGAATTCGGAAGAAAGATCGCCGGCTTTATCGACGCACCTTCTCCGCCGCGCTGCGGATGCCCTGGATCATGGCCTCGACGTCGTCGTCCGTCAGGCGGGGATGCATGGGCAGGTTGAACTCGCGCTTGTAGAAGAACTGCTCGGCGTTCGGGCAGAGGTCCTGGGCGTAGCCGAGTTTCTTGAGCCCTTTGAAGTGGTAGGTCGGCTGATAATGAAGGATGCCCTGGATTCCCTCGTCCTTGTACAGGACGCGCAGAAAATCGTCCCGCGACGCACCGAGCTCCTTCTCCTCGACGCAGACGGTGTAGAGATGGAAGACATGCTTGCAGTCGGGCGGCTCATAGACCGGGGTGATCCCTTTGATCCCCATCAGGCCAGCGGTGATCTTATGGCCGATGGCCCGGCGCCTGGCCGTCAGCATCTCGAGCTTGTCGAGCTGGGCGACGCCGACCGCGGCCTGGATCTCGTTCATCCGGTAGTTGCAGCCCCAGTGGCCGTTCCAGTCGTCGACGTCGAAGTGGGACGGCAGCCAATAATCCAGCTGGCTCTCCTTCTCCAGCGTCGACGGGCCGAAGGTCCAGCGGGTCTGGCTGGCATCCCAGTCGATGAGGTTCATGCAGCGGAGCTTCTCGGTGCCCTTGGCGAAGAGGTCGTTGTTGGTCGTGATCATGCCCCCCTCGCCGCAGGTCGTGATGTTCTTGAGGGAGTGGAAGGAGAAGACGCCGATGTCGCCCACGGTCCCCGCCTGCCGGCCCTTGTACTCGGCGCCGACGGCGTGGGCGCAGTCCTCGAGGACAAACAGCTTGTGCTGGCGGGCGATCTCCATGATCGGGTCCATGTCGCACATCAGCCCGCCGTAGTGAACAACGTAGATGGCTTTGGTCTTGGGCGTGACCTTGGCGGCGATCTTGGCAGGGTCGATGTTGTAGGTCCTGGGGTCGATGTCGGCATAGACCGGAACGCCGCCCTCCTTGAGCACGACGAGGGAGGTCGCGATGAAGGTTGTGGGCGTGATGATCACTTCGTCGCCCTTCCGGATGTCAAAGAGCTGGGTGGCGATGTGCATGCCGCTCGTGCAGTTAGAGCAGGCCAGGGCGTGCTTCGCCCCGCACATTTTGGCGAACTTGTTCTGGAATTCCGTGGTCTTCGGGCCCATGGTCAGGGAATCCTGCTTCATGGCGGCGAGCACGGCTTTCTCTTCCGCCTCGTCGTATATGGACCCGAAAAACGAGTACCCGACCTTGAGCTTGACGCCGTCGTCGGTGGCGTAGGAACTGGTGATGCCGCCTTCGGTCTCACCGCCGGTCACGTGTTTCTTTTCGTCGTCTTGGGACATCGGACACCTCCACGCCGAACCGGATATCATATCTCCCGCGGGAAAGTCAATCGCGGAGGGCGATATAAAAAAAGAGCCCGGAGGGCGGGCGCCCTCCGGGCTCGTCTGTTCGAACTCGCGCTGGTGCTCTCTGCTTCCGCTCCTCCTTAGAACTGGTACATCAAGCTCAGCCGGAACCTCCGCGCATCGGTCAGGCCGGTGATCCGGCCCCAGAGGCCGATGTACTCGGCGTTCGTCACGTTCGCCCTGTTGAAGGCGTTCAGGATGTCCAGGACGACGTGGACCGCGCCGTAGTTGGCCAGCCGGACCGCTTTTTCCAGCCGGAGGTCAAAAACCGCCAGGTTCGGCAGATGGGTCGGCTCGGTATCGCCGACGATCCGGTTGAGGCCGCCGCTGATGACCGACCCGGCGGGATAGCCCCACTGGCTGTGGACGGCGTAGTTCTCCAATTGCCAGAGGGGACGGCCCGTGTGGAACCTGAAACGGAGGCCGAGATCCAGGTCGACGTAGGGAACCGTATAGGATCCCGAGGCCTTGAACTCGTACTTAGGCACAAACGGCAGCACCCCGTCCATGTTGTTGATGGTGTAATTGAGGCTGCCCATCCAGGTATCGTCCGTCACCATCGGGCCCATCATGTTGTCATTCTGCCGCATCGTCCGCTGGGCGGTTCCGTTGGACCAGGAGTAAACAAACGAACTCGTCCCCTGCCAACGATTGGAGAATCTCTTGTTAAGAACCAGCTGCAAGGCTTGATAGGTCCGCTGCGGCTTCTTCCCGTCGTAGGACTTCATGTTCTCGACGCGATAGCTCGTGTTAGTGCCCACCCAGGCCACGTCCGAGCCGTCAACGACGCCGTCCTTGTTGTAATCCATCCATTTGATGCTGTACAGCTGGACGGTCTTTCCGTTCTCCGTCGTGAAGGGGACCCTCTCGTACTCCCATTCCTGCCCGGTCTCGCGGTTGATGGGAACGTTGACGAACATGTTGGCCGCGTGCTTGTAGATGTAGGTGGCGCTGACGGAGAAATCCTTGGCGATTTCCCTCTCCAGATTCAGGGAGAGCTGGTCGGTGTGCATGTCCTTGACTCCGGGCGCGACCGCCAGCGTCCAGGAGGGGTCGTTCGAGTCAAACCTCTCGTAGATCGGAGTGCGACCGTAGATGTTCCGGACGGCGTTCCTGAGCTCGTTGAGGCCCCCGCCGATGCCATAGGGGTCGATGTAGCCGTTATGGTTGGCGTCGGCGATGCTCCAAGGCACCATAAAGATCTGGTAGGTCAGGAGCGTCTCCTGCATATCCGGCCCGAACCGGCGAAGGAACTCCACGGCGAGCGGCATGTAGTACCGCCCGTAGTTCGCCCGGATGACCGTCTTGCCGTCCGAGGTCAGCTGGTAGGTGACGCCGAAACGGGGGGCAAAGGTCTTGAAATCGAAGACGTTGTCGCTCGAGGCCCGGTCGCGAAGAGCGGCGGGCGGTCCGTTGATGTCTTCGGGTTTCGTGACAAACTGGTAGACCTTGCCCTTTCCGTACTTGGTGCTCATGCGGTCGTAGCGGAGG
>Ga0154742_1062_pt5 | contig 75987 bp, 62 predicted proteins | sample Rifle2008BG16ft_FD_105750 | JGI IMG/M metagenome (GOLD analysis project Ga0154742, IMG submission 105750) | Candidatus Aminicenantes bacterium RBG_16_63_16 | reverse complement strand
ACCGTGGAGGCCCGGCTCAGGGCCGCGATCGCCTCCGGCCCGCGGGTGAGGACGGCGTCGATGAAGCCGGTCCTCCGCCAGATCGTCGAGGCCCGCCGCGACGCCGAGGGAGCGAAAAGGGAGCTCGTGGCCGCCAACCTGCGTCTCGTCGTGTCGATCGCCAAGAAATACCAGAACCGGGGGCTGGCTTTTCTCGACCTGATCCAGGAAGGCAACATCGGGCTGATGCGCGCCGTGGATAAGTACAATTACCACTTGGGGCACAAGTTCTCGACGTACGCCACCTGGTGGATCCGGCAGGCCATCACGCGCGCCATCGCGGACCAGTCCCGGACGATCCGCATCCCGGTCCACATGAGCGAAACGCTCCAGCGGCTGGCCAAGCTCACCCAGGCCTATATCAAAGACCACGGGCGTGAACCCAGGGTCGAGGAGATCGGCAAGAACCTCGGGCTGCCCCTCATGAAAGTGCGGGAGATCCTCCAGACAACCCAGGATGCCGTTTCGATCGAGACGCCCGTGGGCGGAACAGGCGAGAGCCATCTCGGCGAGTTCATCGAGGACCGGGGCATCCCCTCTCCCCCGGACACGGTCATCCATGCCAGCCTGCGGGAGCAGATCGAGGAATCCCTGAAATGCCTGACCGACCGCGAAGCCGAGGTCATCAGGCTGCGCTTCGGACTGGGCGACTGCGGAGATCACACTCTCGAAGAAGTGGGAGACAAGCTCCAGGTCACCCGGGAGAGAATCCGGCAGATCGAGGCCAAAGCTTTGCGCAAGCTCCAGGACCCCGCCTTCTGCGGCAAGCTGCGCAGCTTCTCCTGAGGCGCACGAAACGTCCTAGGACGATTTACGCACGTATTGTATGGCTTGCATGCCGGCCACGGCGCCCTCGCCGGCCGCCGTCACCACCTGCATCCCCCCGCAGGTGATGTCCCCGGCGGCAAAGACGCCCTCCAGGTTCGTCCTCTGCCGGCGGTCGACGGCCAGGCACTGCCGGTGGTCGAGCTGAAGGCCTGTCTTCGTGAATAAGGACGACGTGAGACTCTCCCGGAAAATGAAGAGGGCGGCCGCCGGGATGATCTCCCGTTTTCCCTCGACCTCGATCTCGACGGCCTCGACGGCCTTGGCGCCGATGATCTCCTTGACCCTGGCCCGCCAGTGCACGGGGATCTCCTTTCGGCGCATCTCCTCCAGTATCTCGCCCGGGATCGTGGACGGCTGGGGATCGCCCGGTATCCAGTGGACCCGGCAGCCCATGGCCTGAAGGCCGAGCACCTCCTCGGCGGCCTCGGTCGAGGCCCCCAGAGCGCATACGACCGATCCGCGGTAGAGAGGGCCGTCGCAGGTGGCGCAGTAGCTCACGCCCTGGCCGATCAACCTTTCCTCGCCCGGGATCATGCGCTCCCGCTTGACGGGCTTGCCCGTAGCGAGGATGACGGCTTTGGCGTCGTACAGCCGTTCCCGGGTGACGATGTATTTGGTCGTCCCCGAGAAATCGAAATCGATGGCATCCTCGGCGACCACCTCGGCCCCGAACTCGCGGGCCTGGGACCGGAACTTGCCGAGGAGTTCCAGGCTGTTGACCGGGCCGGATCCCGGATAGTTTTCGATCAGGTATCCAACTCCCAGGCGCGACGAACCACGGCCTTCGAGGAGGATCGTGGCCCGGCCGGCCCGGGCCGTGTAGATCGCGGCGGTGGCGCCCGCCGGGCCTCCGCCGACGATGAGGATCTCGGACGATTTGCTGGACGGCTGTTCTGAGGAAGTTTTCATTTTTTATATCACTCCAACATCCGATTTGGCAAAAAGATCTTGAGGGGGCCGAGAGATTCCGGCAAAACCTCGGTGAGCCCGATCGACTTCCACTCTGCGTAGTGAACCAGCCAGCGGTCTGCGGGCCGGACGAACTCGACCTGGAGCCGGTAGAGGTCGGGCGATAACCGCACCAGGTGCCGCAGTGCTTCGGCGGCGCCCGATGACAGCGCCACATCGGCCTCGAGGGCGGCCCGTCCCGGACCCGGAAACTCCACCCTGCCTCCGAGCCGGTGGACAACGATTCCCGTGCGCCCGGCGAAATAGCCTCCCAGCAGGCCTTTCAATCCGGCCCTGTCGCGGCCTTCAAAATCGGAGTATCCGTCCTCGATCGACGCCATCACCCCATCGATGTCCTTTTTCTCGGAGAGCCGCGCCAGCTTGTCGACGACCTTGAGTAGTCGGTCGCTTTCGCTTTCGCGCCGACAAGCCGCGGGACACAATAAGACGAGCGCCAGGCCGGCCACGAGAAATTGGCGGGACACGCAGATAAAATTATACCAAAACCCGGGAAAAGAAAAGCCGGCCCGCTTAGAAAGGGATGCGCTGTTGGGCGGTCTCTTCCCCATCCCAGCAATAAGTGCACAGCCTTTCTTTGGGCAGCCCGATCGCCGCGACCAGGTCTTCGAGGTGCTGGTACTTGAGGGTGGTCAGGTTGAGGCGACCCCGGATTCTCTCCTCCATGGCCCGGTACTTTTCACTCTCCGGCCGGGAGTAATCGACGAAGTCCCGCACCTCATCGCCCTCGAGCTCCCGGATGGCTTTGCGGGCGGCGAGGTCCATCTCCGACTTGGAGGTCGAGAAGTTCAGGAACTTGCAGCCATATACGAGCGGCGGACAGGCCGGCCGCATATGGACCTCCAGGGCGCCGGCGTCGTAGAGTCTCTGGATCGTGTCCTTGAGCTGGGTGCCGCGGACGATCGAGTCCTCGCAGAACAGGAATTTCTTGCCCGCGATCAGCTCCCGGACCGGGATCAGCTTCATCTTGGCGACGAGGTCCCGGACGGACTGCTTTTGAGGCATGAAGCTCCGCGCCCAGGTCGGGGTGTATTTCACGAACGGCCGCCGGAAGGGAACGCCGGCCTCGGCCGCGAAGCCCAGGCCGTGGCCGATTCCCGAATCCGGAATCCCGGCCACGAAGTCGATGGCCGCCGGATGCCGCCTGGCCAGGAGAGTCCCGCAGCGGTTCCGGGCCAATTCCACGTTGATCCCTTCGTAGCTCGAAGCGGGAAAGCCGTAGTATACCCAGAGGAAGGCGCAGATCTGGAGGCTTTCCCGGGGCGGCAGCCGGCGTTCGCAGCCATCGGCCGTGAGCAGGACCGTCTCGCCGGGGCCGAGGTCTCTCTCGACGGCAAAGCCCAGGTTGGGGAACGAGCAGGTCTCCATGGCCGCCGCCCAGCCTGTCTCTTTACGCCCGAGGATCACGGGAGTCCGGCCCCATCTGTCGCGGCCGGCGTAAACGCCCTTCTCCGTAAGGAGGAGGAACGAGCATGAACCCTGGACAAGCTCCAGGACCGCCGCGACGCCCGCCTCGAAGGATTCCTCCTGGTTGATGATCGAGGCCACGAGCTCGGTCGGGCTGACGCCGTCGCTGCTGATCTCGGAGAAATGCACGCGCCGTCCCTTGTACGCCCGCGTGAGCAGCTGTTCGGCGTTCTTGACCGCGCCCACCGTCGCGATGGCGTACCGGCCGAGATGGGACTGGATGAGCAGGGGCTGGCTGTCGGTATCGCTGATCACTCCGATGCCGCTCCGCCCGCGCAGGCCGGCGAGGTCGGCGTCGAACTTGGACCTGAACTGGTCGTTCTCGATGTTATGGATCACCCGGGCGAACCCGTCGGGCCCCAAAACCGCCAGGCCGCCGCGCTTTGTTCCCAAGTGGGAGTGGTAGTCCGTGCCGAAGAAAAGATCGCTGACGCAATCGCCCCTCGATGCCACGCCGAAGAAACCGCCCATTCGCTCACCTCATGGTCTCTGGTAGAGTATGCGGCCGCCGACGATCGTCATCACGACCGACGCCGTGGGGATCTCCTCTTCGGGGACGGTCATGATGTCCTTGGAGAGGACGGTGATGTCGGCCAGCTTGCCGGCGGCCAGCGAACCCAGGAGGTCTTCCTGGAAGCCCGCATAGGCGCCGTTTATGGTGTAGGAGGCGAGCGCCTCCTCCCGCGTCAGGCGCTGATCCTGGAAAAAAGTCCGGCCGTCCTTCAGGCGGCGGCTGACACTGGCATAAAAGCTCGGAATCGGGTCGACGTCCTCGACCGGCGCGTCCGTGCCGTTCGAGATCACGGCCCCCGACTTGATGAGATCGCGCCAGACATAAGCGCCGGCCCGGGCGCGCTCTTCGCCGATCTTCTGGATGACCCAGGGCCCGTCGGACGTGCAATGAATCCCCTGCATCGCCGCGATGACGCCCAGACGGGCGAAGCGCGGGATGTCGGCGGGATCCAGGTGCTGGGCGTGCTCGATGCGCCAGCGGAGCTCCTTTTTTTCGGGATGGGCGGCAAAGGCTTCCTCATAGATATCGAGGGTCTCCCGGTTTGCCCGGTCGCCGATGGCATGGGTGCAGACCTGGAAATCATTTTCTATCGCCAGCCGCGCGGACTGCTTCATCGCTGGGACAGGAATCGTGTTGAGGCCGGTCGAGCCCGGCAGGTCCGCGTAGGGTTCCAGCATCCAGGCGCCGTGGGAGCCCAAGGCTCCGTCGATAAGGAGCTTGACAGAGCGGACGGTCAGGTGGTTCCCGCCGGCACCGATGATCCGGTATTGCGTCAGCTTTCCGCCGAGGAATAAGTCCCCGGCGCTGATCATGGCATAAAGACGGATACCGAGCTTGTCCTGCTCGGCGAGCTTCTTATAGATGTCGATCGTACCGTAAGACGCTCCGGCGTCATGGAAGCTCGTTATCCCCTTGGACAGGCATTCCTTGGCGGCCAGAGTGATCACCTCGACCTCGTCCGCCTCCCGCTCGGCGCCGGTGCGGTTTCTGAGGCCCTGCCGGTAAGCCCGTTCGATCAGGCTCTCCGCGGTTTCCCGGAACGCGCCGATCGGGTCCCCCTGACTGTCCCTGACGATTTCGCCTCCCTTAGGGTCCGCCGTCTTGGCGGTGACTCCGGCGAGGTCCATGGCCTTGGCATTGGCCAGGCAGGCATGCCCGCTCGCGTGGGTCAGCAACACGGGATTGTTCGGAGACACCCTGCTGAGGTCTCCGTGAAACGGCAGTCCGTCGACGTTCGGCACGGGCCTCTTGTCCCACTTTTCCTGGTGCCATCCGCGGCCCCGGATCCACTCGCCCGGCTTGGCGGTCCGGGCCGCCGCCGCGACCATGGCCACGATCCCGTCCCAGTTTTTGGCCGTCGTCAGGTCGAGCTCACGTCTGGCTTCGCCGATGCCCGTGAAATGGGCATGGCTGTCGATAAAGCCGGGCACGGCCAGACGACCCTGGAGGTCGATGACGCGCGATGTCTGGCCGATATGACGCTGGATTTGCGCGTCGGTCCCGACGGCGATGATCCGGTTTCCCTTCACGGCCAACGCCTCCGCCGACGGATGGCTTTTGTCCGCGGTGACGATTTTTCCATGGAGGAGGACCAGGTCGGCCGGAGTCTCCGGTTGGGCGTAGACCATCGACCCGGCGAGAAGGAGCGCCGCGCCGGCCATCAGCCGAATTCTCCGACGATTGACTTTCATGGTCGCTCCTCCGTCAAGGCTTCGATCTCGGCAGAAAAAGCATCCTCGGATTCGGGCGATAGGTTAACCCATCCCGGGGAAAATGACAAATGGGCCGAGCGGACTAGCCCGGCCCGCCGGCCTTCATCCAGAGTGTCCTGAGCCGCGCCAGCTCCACCCCGTCCTTCTCCCTGATGACTTGGTGGATAAACGCGGGGCCGGCATCAGGCGGCCCGGCCTCCACCCGGGAGAGGACCAAGTCCCCGTACCGGGCTTCTCCCCGATAATCGGCCTCGATTTCAGCGGGCCGAGAGCCGGTGATGACCTCCGCCGGCGTCGCCTCGGCGGCCCATTCGATGTAGACAACGTGGTTGGCGTGCCTGTTCCAGTCGAGGTCGCCCTGTCGGACAAAGAAGGTCCGCGCGGAGTCCGTTTTGCCCAAAACGGGAAGCGGCCGGAAATCGTCGGCCAGCGCGCGCGTCGGGTTCTGGGGGAATTTCCCCAGACGCTCCTCCGGCCGGACGGGCTTTTTGGTGGCGATGTCGATCACCATCCAGGAGCTGGTGGCCGAGGCGATGATGTTGCCTCCCTGGTCGAAGGCTTCGAACTCGCGGAGGGCAAAGAGGTTTTGGCGGGTCGAGGGCCAGGTCCTCATCCGGACCGTCTCTCCCCAAACGGGGTAGCGGATGATCTTGACGTGATACCTTGAAAGAACCCAGGTGAGATTCTTCTTGAGGAGATCGGCGACCGACACTCCGAGCACCGCGGCGTGCTCGCCCGCCGCTTCCTGGAAATAATCCAGAAAGCTGGTCAGCCTGATGACGCCGAACGGGCCGGCCTCGCTGGCCCGGACCGTGAACCGGAGTTCGTGACGGTCAGGCGCGTCCGGAGACGCGGGCATCATGGCCATCTTATATAAGGTCCTTTTTGAGTTCATAGGTATAGGGCAGCCCGGAGTTCTTCCAGCCCCCCGCCGTCCTGTATCCCCGGGCGTCTTTTTCGCCCTCGAAGCCTTCCTTGACACTGTAAACGCTGGAGTACCCCGCTTCCCGGGCCAGCTTGGCGGCCTGCCGGCTTCGGCCGCCGCTCCGGCAGATGAAAACGAGTGTTTCCTGCGGCTTGTAGCGGGCCTTGAGATCATCCATAAAACGCTCATTTCTCACCAGGGTTTGCGCTTTTTCGTCCCAGAAAGTGAGCGGCACATTGGCGGCCATCTCCGGATGGCCGACGAAATAGTACTCGGCGATGCTGCGCACGTCGACCAGCCGGAACGCCGGGTTCTTGGTGATCATCTCGTAGGCTTCCCGGGAATTGACCTCGGGAATGTCCTGGGGGGATAACGCCGGTCCGGCCAGGCACGGCAACACTCCGACGAGCAAAAGAAAATTCAAGATATTCATCGAAGAACCTCTCCGATTAAGAATATAACAGAAAGACAGAGGCGGAGAAACTCCGGGGCGCGTACCGCGAGCACTTCGGTGATCAGATTTTACCGAGGATCCGGTCGGCGGCGAGGCGGGCCGTGTGCATCGAGGTGGGGACTCCGCCGAGGAACAGCTCCGCGGCCGCGAAGATCCCGGCCAGCAGGAGATGCGGGACGGGCGTTTCGACCAGGATCTTTTTGCCCAGGGCTTTCTCGTAGTCCGCGCTCCACGTCCAGCCGGCGATGGCGCCCCGGTGGCGGTTTCCCCAATCCTCATAGGTGAGCGGCGTGGCCGCCTCCATGACCTCGACGGCCGATCCCAGGCCGGGAAGCAGCAGGCCGGCGGTTTCGATGAGTTTCCAAGCGAGCCGTTTTTTATATTCCGCGTAATCCCCCGTTCTTGTCTTGGGGCCGGTCCGGAACCGGGCGAAATGATCGTAGGCGAAGCCGGCCCCCAGGATGATGGACGCCTTACCCTCGGGCACCAGCGCCGGCGCATTGTCCGACCAGAGGCAGATGTCGATTTCGCGGGCCGCGAAATCCTCGGGGCCGGCCGGCTCACGGCCGGCCGGGGGGTCGAGCGCGCGGAAACCGACCCGCGTCGCCGTCAATCTCCCGAGGTCCACCCGGCGGGAGTCGACTCCGAGATAAACACGAAGTTCAGAACCCGTGTACGGCGTGTCGGCGACGGCCCGCCGGAAGTCCTCCGTCAGGATTCCGGGTTCGACGAGACCGAGGTGTGTTGTCTTGGCATCGGCATTAGAGACCACCCAGCCGGCCTCGTACTCGGCCCCATCTTCTGTCCGGACGCCCGCCGCTTTGCCCCTGCGGACCAGGATTTTTTGGACGGGCGCCGACGGCCTGATGTCTCCCCCCAGGGCCGAGACCCTGGCCGCCAGAAGGCTGTTCAGGCCGTGAAGGCCGCCGGACGGAAACCAGATGCCGACTTCGGACATGACGTTCCACATGAACCCGAGGCCGAGCATCGACATCTCGGGCTCCGACATCCCCTGCGAACCGAGGAGACGTATCAGCCGTTCGTCTTGGAGATGATGGCGGAGGCGGACGAGGCAGGGCGTGAGGGCGAGCTCCCGGGAGCGCGCCAGCCGTCCCGGCGCCGCGGCCGGTCCGGGCGCGGTCACGAGCCGGTATTCGGGATGCCAGCTGTCCACATCCCGGGCCAGCGAGACCGACTCCTCGAGCTCGGCGAAGAACCCGGCGATTCCGGGTTGCTCCGACGGAAAGCGCCGCGAGAGCTCGAGCTTCAAATCGGACAACCGCCGGGAGAAGCCCAGTTCCCACCCCGGCCCGGCGAGGGCGAAATGGTTCCGCTTGAATTCAATATGGCCGGCGATCCCCGCATCCTCGAGAATTCCCCGGACCCGTCCTGGGAAGCTGAAGGAAAGCGGCCCCATGGGGAAGCCGAATCCCCGGCGCCAGAAGATGTGGCTTGTGCCGCCGAGGTAAGGATTTTTTTCGAGAACCAGGACCCGCCGGCCCCCGTTCGCCAGGCTGGCGGCGCAGGTCAGCCCACCGATGCCGGCGCCGATGACAATCACATCATATTTCATGAGGTCAGAGGAAAGATCACGAAAATCAGAAGGTCCCAAAGCGTATGGCTGACCGCGTTCAGGAGAACGGACCCGAAACGGTGGTAAAGGAATCCCCAAAAAAGCCCGGCGGCGGCCGCCGCCAGGACGAGCATCGCGTTGCCGCTCCCCGCGTGGACAGCCGCATAAAGCGCCGCCGCCAGCAGCCAGCCAGCGGGAAACCCCCATCTTTTCTGCCAATGCCTCTGGATGAACCCGCGCCAGATGATCTCCTCGCCGGGCCCGATGAGGAACATGATCAACAGTCCGACCCGGGCCGGGGAGGCGCCCTCTTTGAACGCGTAGACCCGGCCGATGTCCGCCCCGGCCGAAGCGAAAATCAGGCGAGAGAGATAGTTCAGCCCCGCAAAGGCGGCATAAAGAAGGACCGCCGTGAGCGTCCCCAGCAGGATTTTTTCCGGGCGCCCGGCCTTCCAATCGTCCGCCAGGATCTTCGCGTAGGATTTGTCGAGGGCGAAACCCAACCCGGCGACTGCCGCGACGGCGGCGCTCATCCACCACCAGAAGTCAAACCGGCCCAAACCGCCCAGCAGGAAGAGCGGGAAAAAGCACAGGGCGGCCGCGGCCGCGAGAAGGCTAACTTTGCGGAACATCGGTTGGGAACGCTCCGGGTCAGAGACCTTTCAGGGCCTGCTGGACCCAAAGCGATGCGGTGCAGAGCAACCCGAAAAGGAGGTTATAGTTGGCCGTCGCGCCGTCGAGGATGATGAAATCAAGGGGCTTCAGGGGAGCCCGGCGATGGCGGGCGCGGCGGCTCAGCTCAAGGGCACGAGGCAGCGCCAGGAGAGTCAGGAGAAATGTGACCGGCATGGGCGTGAGCCGGCCGGCGGCGCGGGGCAGGAAAATCAGGGCCAGCAGGATTATGAACGGCCCGAAGATGAGCGCCTGATAGTATCTCAACGAACCTGTATCGCCCAGCACGCTGGCGACGGTGGTCACGCGTCTTTCGGCGTCGGTCATGGCGTCGCGCCAGTTGTTGGCGTGGAGAATGGCGCTGACGAGCATCGCCATCGGGATCGTCCATATGACGGGAATCCATGAGAGGCGCCCTGTCTGCACCGTCCACGCTCCCAGGGACCCGAGGATGCCGAAGTTCAGGAATACGGCCAGGTCGCCGAAAGCGCGGTACTTAAGGAATGGATAGAATATGCCGATGGGCAGGCCGATGGCGCCGATGACGAGAAGCGGCCAGCCCGTCCTCAGGACCAGGAAGAGGCCGATCAGCGAGCCGGCGAAAAAGAGCGTGGCCCCACCGGCGGTGACCTGCGAGGCGGTCAGCCAGCCGCGGACGATGGCGCCGCTGACGGGCGTGACCTCGCGGTCGAGCCCGCGCCGGAAATCGAACACATCGCTGATCATGTTGGCCGCGGCGTGGAGGATGATCATCGCCGCGAGGGCGGGCAGGGAGGTTGTCCAGGAAAGCTCCGCCCCCCCGATCACGACGGCCAGGGAAGTCCCGAACAGGACCGGCATCGCCGAGGCCGGAAAGGACCAGGGCCGGCCGGCGGCGATCCATTTCTTGATGGTTGAGGGCGACGATCCGGCTGTCATCTCAGCGGCCTACTTCAGGAGCGTGCCGCTGTCCCCCACCCGCCAGGTCCCGCCGATTTCGACGTAGAGCACCGTGCGCTGGACGTCCTGCTCTTTTTCGTTCTTGTATTTGAGGTCGACGAGCATCCAGTCCCCCAGGCCCCGGAAAGCCATGTTGAGGGCGGCTTCGGTCGGCCGGGCGAAGTTAGACCCCCGGAACCGCTTCAGCATAGCCGGGTTCTGGCCGTAGTTCCGGATGTAGACGGGGAAAATCTCCTTTTGCTCGGCGTCGTTCTTGATGAATTCCTCCACGTAATTTTTGGGCGCGTAGCTCTCGTCAATGGTCGTCCACTCGAAATCCTCGGGGCGGGCGCCGCGGCCGCAATTCGACAGGCCCGCCGCGATGACCGCGGTAACTGCGACAGCAGCGATGACCGGAATCTGGAACCTTCTCATCTCGGCCTCCTGCGCCTATTGTGCCACAGTGCCTTTTTGGAAACAACGCCCGCCGGGATCGGCTGCGTCGTGAGAGGAAGTTCAGCGGGCACCACCGCCGCCGCCTCCCCCTCCCCCGCCGCCGCCCCCGCTGAAACCGCCCCCGCCGCCCGAGGAGTAATGGGCGGCTGAGGTACTGGCCTGCTGGATGGTGGCGGCCATCGTCTCGATGCTGTGGGCGATGCCGGCCACGCGCCCGACAGCTCCCAGCTGCGAACCGTCGAACCCGGCGTACCAGACAGGAGCCGCCGCGCGCTGGTCGGCCAGGATGACCGGCAGGGCTTTCAGAATTTTTTTGGCGTTCCCGAAGACGATGGCGAAGACGAGATAGCTTTCCCAGAGCTTGTAGGCTTCGGCCGGCGTCTCCTGGAAATCGGAAAAGTCATCCAGGAAGCGCTCGAGCGCCCTCCAGAGCTCGTTTTCCCGGGCCCATTGGGGGGAGCGCCGCTTGAGCCGGGGGATGAAGACCGCTCCCAGCACGGCCATCAGGGGATTGACCGTAAGGACGACGGCCGGGACCGTGGCCGCGACGAAGATGTTCCGGGCGCGCAGGCTCTCTTTCTCGATAAACCCCAACGTGCCGGCCTGGCGCCGGATATCCTTCACCCACTTCTCGTACCACGACTGGAAGGCCCGTGGCTGCTTCTTGAAGTAATCCTTAAGTTCGTCAAGCTCGAGGGTTGCGCCCGGCCCGCCGCCGTGGGCCAGGATTTTTTTAAAGAGAAGGTCCAGGAGCGCTTTTTCGTAGGGCAGGATGTCCGGAGCGCTCTCGTAATCTTTCTTGAGAGTGATCGAGGTTTCCTGTTTTTCTCGTGACGCGAGCAGGCCGCGGCGTTCGACCGTGCGGTCCGTGAACTCGAGATAGCCGCGCCGCGCCAGGTCGAACAGGGTCGCCGTGAAGGAGCGGGGGGTGGGCGAAGCCCCCTCCCTGAGAAGCACCTCGACAAAGGCGGGCCGGAGCTCCGAGGGGGGCTCACGGAAATAAGGCGGGATATCTTCAAAGCGGTAATCCCGGCCGATCTTCTTCCAGGACTTCAAATAGAAGAGAAACCAGAGGAGCGATCCGGCCATCAGTCCCACCGCCCAGGCGGCGATGATGATCATCAGGTTTTTTTGCCGGCGGACCTGTCTTTCCTGTCCGCGCTGCGCCTCCTCGATGGTCTGCCGGACGAACCCCGCCTCCTCATTCCGGATCGCCTCCCGGCTCATCCGGGACGAGGCGATGCCGGCCACCATTCCCGAAGGCCAGACAAACCGGATCTCCATGAACTGATGCGCGCGGAGGCGGTTGGCCGTGAATTTGGCCGTTTGCGGGTCGATGATCTCGGCCCAGCCGGAGAGCGGCCCGTGGCCGTAGACAAGAAGGTCTTCGAGCCGGGGCGCCGGTTCGGGAAGGCTCACGGTCACGGTCACGATGTCCGTGGGCCGGTCCCAGCCGTCGCCGATGACCTGCCAGTAGAGCTCGGAGACATCGGGATAGCTGAAGATGCCGCCGCGGACGCGGTAATGGATGTGAAAGGTGCGGTTCTCGTCCTGCGCCCGAAACGACCATTCGCCGCGGAACACGCCCCCGGAAACCGAGGTCTCGACCGGCAGGGCGGCTCCCCTTTCGTCGGCCACCCCGAATTCCTCGATCGTCACCGAATAGCTATAGCCCCCGCGTTTGACCGCCAGGGGAATCAGGGCCCAGGCGGCGGAGAACCCCCCTTCGAAGGCGAACATGCGATCCTCGTCGACGACAAACGTCCCGTCGCGCCCGATGTTGATGGCAACCCGGATATCGGGGAAAAAATAGTCTTTGGGGGGGGAACCGGGGAGCGGCAGGACCGACGCCAGGACCAGGAACGCCGCCAGGACGCCCCGGATTGTCCTCATCTGGGATGGGGCCCTTTAGTAGGCCGGTCCCTCGGAATCCAGGGGTTTCATCGTCGCCGGATTGCGCTTGGCTTTCCAGGCCCGGGCTCCCGAGGCGGGCAGCCGGCTGGTCACGGCGGAGCCCTCCAGGGTATTGCCGACGATCCTTCCGGTAAACGTCTTCGTCTGGGTCTTGCCGCGCTCCTCGCTTTCGGCCTTGAACTGGAGATCGCTGCCCTTGAGGCTGACGTCCCGGAGACTCCAGGCCCTTCCGTCGACCTTAAGTTCGCCGGCCGGCCACTGGAAGTGCTGCTCCAGGTTCAACGCGCAGGCGGCTTTCCGGTCCCCCTCAGCCCAGGTCCATTCCCAGGCGCCGGACACGTTGGCCGGAACGATCCACAGATAGACATTGTGGGACTGGTCGTTGACCATGACGACGGCGGAGTCATCGGGTTTCCAGGTGTCCATGGCGTAGTTGTGGGAAACGACCCGAGTCCCCGGCCGGAGCTGGGTCAGCAGCTTGGGCCTGAGCCGCAGGTTCACGGATGTCAGGAGGTAAAGCGAAACGACGGTCGCCTCGTGGAAATCGGCCTCGAAGATGTCCTGTTCGAAAAACTTGACGAGATGGGAAACGCCGGCCTCGGCCGCGTTCTCCCGGCTTTCCTTGATGCGCTCGGGGTCGATATCGATCCCCACGCCGCGGGTCCCGAAGAGCTTGGCGGCCGTGATGACGATCCGTCCGTCGCCGCAGCCCAGGTCATACAGCAGGTCATCCTTGGCGACCTTCGCCATCCGGAGCATCTCGGAGACGACCTCGGGCTTGGAGGGCACGTACGGAACATCGAGAGGCTTGTCCTGATACGGGAATATGGTCTGCAGGAAAAGCGGACCGGGCAGGGCCAGCAGGCACAGGAAGATCGCGGCGGCCAGGCGTTTGTTCATCGGACCTCCTCTCTCGACTCGCTCGAATTTCAACTCAATCCATAGTTGAATATAGAAAATCGCGGGGGGTCTGTCAATTCGCAGCGCCCGGGCGGCTATGGATTGACATTGACCGGGCATTCCGTTAATTTCAGAAAAAATCGTTCGAGGATGTCCACATGCGCGCTACGAAATGCATCGTCGCTTTGAGTTTGATCCTGGCCGTTGGCGTCGTTCCGGCGGGCGCCCTGGAGCGGGTCACCACGCCCAAGGAGCAATTCGGCTTCGATATCGGCGCGGATTATGCGCTTGTCAGCTACACGGGGCTCCTCGCCTACTGGCAGAAGCTGGACCGTGAGTCCGGGAGGATCGCCCTCAGCCGGATTGGCGTGACCGCCGAGGGCCGGCCGATGGTCATGGCGGTCGTCACCTCCCCCGCCAATCACCGCAAGATCGGCCGCTACCGGGAGCTCTCGCGGCGGCTCGCCCTGGCCGAAGGACTGGGCGAATCGGAAGCCCTGGCGCTGGCGGGCGAGGCCAGGGCCGTCGTCCAGATCGACGGCGGACTGCACGCCACCGAGACCGTCGGCTCCCAGCAGCTCATCGAGCTCGTCTACCAGCTCGCTTCCCGGGACGACCCGGAAACGCGCCGCATCCTGGAGAACGTCATCCTCCTCGCGATCCCCTCGAACCCCGATGGGCTGGAGCTCGTGGCCGACTGGTACATGAGAGATGAGGACCCGGCCCGCCGCAGCCTGAGGTCAATCCCCCGTCTGTACCAGAAGTACGCGGGCCACGACAACAACCGCGACTTCTACATGATCACCCAGCCTGAAACCGAGGCCGTGTCGCGGGTCATGTACCGCGACTGGTTTCCCCAGATCGTCTACAACTGCCATCAGACCGGACCGGCCGGGACCGTGCTCTTTTGCGCGCCGTTCCGGGACCCGTTCAACTACGTCTTCGATCCGCTCGTGCCGCTGGGCGTCGAGCTCGTGGGCGCGGCGATGCATAACCGGTTCGCCGCCGAGGGCAAGCCGGGGGCGACGATGCGCTCGGGCGCGCCGTACTCCACCTGGTGGAGCGGCGGCCTGCGCTCGACGGCCTATTTCCATAACATGATCGGCATTCTGACGGAGACGATCGGCAGCCCGACGCCCATGCGCATCCCCTTCGTGCCCGAAACCCAGCTGGCCAAGAACGACCTCCCGATGCCCATCGCCCCGCAGGAATGGCACATGCGGCAGTCGATCGAGTATTCCATCACCGCCGACCGGGCCATCCTCGACCTGGCGGCCCGCCTCCGCGAGGACCTGCTTTTGAACGCGTTCAGGATGGGGCGGAACGCCATCGACAAGGGAAGCCGGGACAGCTGGACCGTCACGCCGGACAAATTGGACCGGGTCACCGCCGCCATAAAAAAGGACGGGGTCAAGCCCGAAGGGCGCGGGCAGGGCTATCCGCCGAAATACTTCGAGATCCTTCGCGATCCCGGCGCGCGCGACCCCAGGGGCTTCATCCTGAGGCGGGATCAGCCGGATTTCGGGACGGCCACGAAGCTGGTGAACGCGCTCATCAGAAGCGGCGTGACCGTCCACCGGGCGGCGGGGCCGTTCGAGGCCGCGGGCCGGTCTTATCCCGAGGGGTCCTACGTCATCAAGTGCGCCCAGGCGTTCCGGCCTCACATCCTGGCCATGTTCGAACCCCAGAATCATCCCCACGATGTTCCCTATCCGGGCGGTCCCCCCGTGGCCCCCTATGACAGCGCCGGCTGGACGCTCGCTTACCAGATGGGGGTCGAGTTCGACCGGGTGCTGGAGGCCTTTGACGGCCCGTTTGAAAAGATCAATGGCCTGGCACGCGTCCCCGAGGGGCGGGTGGCCGCCGGGTCCTACCCGGCGGGCTTTCTCCTCGACCATCGGGTCAACGATGTCTTCATCGCCATCAACCGCCTTCTCAAAGCCGGCCAGGAGGTCTATTGGCTCAGGGAGCCGTTGGCCGCCCGCGATATCGACTGCCCGGCCGGGACGGTTTATGTGCCGGCCAAACCCGGCGCCCGCGACATCCTGGTGGCCGCGGCGGGCCCGCTGGGACTCAGGGTCCAGGGAGTGGACGCGCCGCCGTCGGGCGCGGCGCTGAAGCTCAGGCCGGTGCGTCTGGGACTGTGGGATATGTACGGGGGATCGATAGCCTCCGGCTGGGCGCGCTGGGTCCTGGAGCAATTCGAGTTTCCGTATGAAGTGGTGTTTGCCCAGACCCTGGACGCCGGCAGCCTGGGCTCGCGGTACGACGCGCTCATTTTTGTGGGCGGCGCGGTCCCCTTGCGCGATCGCGATGTGCCCGAGGAGCGGCGGCCCGGCGAGCCTCCCAAGCCCGAGGATGTTCCCGAAGCCTACCGCGGCCAGCTCGGAGCCGTGACCGTTTCCAAGACGGTCCCCGAGCTCCGCCGGTTCCTGCAGGAGGGCGGGACAATCCTGGCCATCGGGACCTCGACCGCGCTTGGTTTTCATGCCGGGCTCCCGGTCGGCGATGCCCTGGTCGAGAAAACCCCGGACGGCAAGGAGGCTCCTCTGGCCAGGGAAAAATATTACATCCCCGGATCCATCCTCCAGGCGAGGGTGGACACGGCCAGCCCTCTGGCCTATGGCCTCGCCGAGCGGACCGATTTCTTTTTCAACAACAGCCCGGCTTTTACGATCCGGCCCGAGGGGCTCCTGGCCGGCGTCCGGCCGGTGGCCTGGTTTGACGGCCCGTCTCCCCTGAGAAGCGGCTGGGCCTGGGGGCAGGGTTACCTCGACCAGGCCGCGGCCGTCATCGACGCCGCCGTCGGACGGGGCAGGCTGTTCCTCTACGGACCGGACATCCTTTTCCGGGGACAGCCTCACGGCACGTTCAAGCTGCTGTTCAACGGGATCTATTATGGGCCTTCCGCGCCGGTCAGGCTGGAGCCTACTCCCTGATTCCCGCCAGGCCGAGAAGGAAAGCGTATTCGAGCGCCGTTTCCCGGAGGCTTCGGAACCGTCCGGAGGCGCCGCCGTGTCCCGCGTCCATATTCGTATAGAGAAGGAGCGGCCGGCGGTCGGTCTTTATCGCCCGCAGCTTGGCTACCCACTTGGCGGGCTCCCAATACTGGACCTGCGAATCGTGGAGACCAGTGGTCACGAGCAGGGCCGGATAGTCCTTGGCGGCCACATTGTCATAGGGAGAATAGGACAGCATGTAGTCGTAGTACTCCCGCGCGGCCGGATTCCCCCACTCGTCATATTCATCCGTGGTGAGTGGAATGCCCGGGTCGAGCATGGTGGTGACGACATCGACGTAGGGGACCTGGGCCACCACCCCGTTGAACAGGTCCGGCCTGAGGTTGACCACGGCGCCCATCAGCAGGCCGCCAGCGCTCCCGCCCATGGCGAAGAGCTTTCCCGAACGGGTATACTTCCGGGCGACCAGGAACTCCGCACAGGCGATAAAGTCTGTGAACGTGTTTTTCTTTTTCAGGAGCTTGCCGTCCTCGTACCAGGCGCGGCCCATCTCCGACCCGCCCCGGATATGGGCGACGGCAAAAGCGAAGCCCCGGTCGAGGAGGCTCAGCCGTGAAGCGCTGAAATCATCCGTCTCGCTGGCGCCGTAGGAACCATAGCCATAGAGAAGGAGGGGGCCGTCGCCGTCCTTCCGGAAGCCCGTCCGGTAGACGACCGAAAGCGGAATCCTCGCTCCATCCGGCGCCGGGACGAACAGCCGCTCTGCCCGGTAGTCCTCGGGCTTGAACCCGCCCAGGACCTCCTGCCGCTTGAGCAGCTTTTTCTCCCCCGTCGCCATGCCGTAATCATAGACGGAATCGGGCGTCGTGAGGGAGGAATAATTGAAGCGGAGCCAATCGGTCTCGAGCTCGGGGTTGTCGCCGAGTGAAACGCTATAAGTCTCCTCGCCGAAATCGACCGCGCGCCCGGCCCCGCCGTTCCAGCGGATGGCGCGGAGCCCGGTGAGCCCCGATTTCAGCTCCTCGACGACCAGGAAATTCTCGAAGACCTCGAAGTCCTCGAGCAGGACATCGTCCCGGCGGGGAACGACTTCCGTCCAGTTGTCTTTCGTCGTCCGGCCCAAAGGCGCGGCCATCAGCCGGAAATTCCTGGCCTGGTCGTTAGTCCGGATGTAAAACTTGTCCCGGAAATGCTCCGCGTGGTATTCCAGCCCGCGCTCCCGCGGCTGAATGACCCGGAATCCGCCATGCGGCCGGTCCGCGTCGAGATACCGGTATTCCGTGGTCAAGGTGCTCTCCGAAGCGATGAGCAGGAACTTCCTCGATTTTGACTTGAAAACGCCGGTCGTGAAGGTTTCGTCGGTTTCGACAAAGACCTCCGCATCCGTCCTCGGGTCCGTTCCCAGAATGTGTTTCATGACCCGGTACGGGCGGAGCGTCGTGGTGTCTTTCAGGGTGTAGAACACGGTCGCGCTGTCGTTGGCCCAGGCGGTCGGCCCGTCCGTGTCCGGAATCGCGTCCGCCAGAGTCTCGCCCGTCTTGAGGTTCTTGAAATGAAGCGTATAGAGGCGGCGGCTGACCGTATCCACGGCATAGGCGAGGATATTGCCGTCCGGGCTGACCTCGAGCCCGGCCACGCTGAAAAAGGAATGTCCGGCCGCCAGCCCGTTCCCGTCGAGAATGATTTCCTCCTCGGCCTCGAGACTTCCCTTCTTCCGGCAGAAGATGGGATAGTCTTTTCCCTCTTCATAACGCCGGTAGTAATAATAGCCCCCTTTCCTTGAGGGAACCGACAGGTCGGCCGGCTTAATTCGCCCGGCCATCTCCCTGTACAATGCCTCCTGTAGGGGCTCGGTGGGCTTCATCACAGCCCGGAGATGGTCGTTTTCCGCCTTGAGGTAGGCGATGACTTTGGGATTATCCCGCTCGCGCAGCCAGTAATAGTTGTCCACCCGGGTCTGGCCGTGAGCGGTCAGCTCCTGGGGAATCTTTTCGGCGGCGGGCGGGACGGGTCCTTTCGGGCCGCAGGCCGCGGCGGCTAGCGTCAGACCTGCGGCCAGCACAAGAATCAAGAAATGCGCTGGAGCTGTTCGCTTTTTCGCCGGGACAGTCATACCGACCTCCTGGGGCCCGCGGCTGGAGCGGGCCGCCTTTGCTTCATTTCCCGGATCGAGGCCGGATCAAGCGGATTTCGCCTGGCACGCAAGATAGGAATCATAAATCTCCGGCCGTGGGGAACGCCGACCGGAAATCCAGCGTGCGGCCTCGAGCCGGCCTAGATCTCCTTGACGAACACGTCCCTGAAATATACCGGAGCGATGCTGTCGTGGTTCTGGAGTCCGAGATAGCCTTCCAGGCTGAAATCCTTGATCTTGCCCCGGGGCTCCATGTCCCAGTTGACGACCGGCACGCCGTTGACCTCCACCTGGATATTTTTGCCGCGGCAGGTGACCTTCAGGTGGTTCCACTCGCCCGTCGGCTTGGCGGCGTCCCGGCTGGGCGCCTGGGCGTCGTAGATGGCTCCCGTTTTGTGAATGTCCTTCCCCTCGTCCGAGATCTGGACCTCGAAGGAGTGATAGATATATTCGTCGCTCGCGGGCAGCTGGGGAACCCGGACGAACACGCCGCTGTTGGTGTTCTTCTGGGCGCACTTGTAATCCAGCTCGAGGATGAAGTCCCCGTATTTCTTAGCGGCGTACCAGAGGAGCCCCATGCCCCCCTGGGATTTCAAGACGCCGCTCGTCTCGTCGAGGTCGAAATAGCCCGGGCCGTAGTGGTTCCAGCCGTGCTTGGAATAGCGCCAGTCCGACCGGCGCAGGATCCGCTCGTAACCCTCGTAGTAGGTGATGCTCTTGATGTAGTCGAGGCCCTTGCGGAGCGTGGGCTCGGGCGCCAGCACCTCGGCCTCGTTCTCGAACTCGATGGTGAGATACCCGCCGTAATCCTGGAGGGTCAGCTCGGCCAGGATGTCGCGGATGTTGGCCTGGCCCTGGCCGAAGGCCACGTCGTCGACGCCCTTGGCGGTGCCGAAGTCGCTCCTGTCCTTGATGTGGACGTCGGTGATCCGACCGCTGAGCATCCTGAGGCAGTCCACCGGGCGAAGCCCTCCCCGCATCCAGTGACCGGTATCGGCGCCGGAGCCGATCCGCACGTCGCGGTCCTTGATGCGCTCGAGGACAGTCTGGGGCTTGGCGTATTTCGACGGCTCCGGGTGGTTGTGGATCGCGATTCGGATGTCGTATTCCTTGACCAGCGGCTCGAGGATCGGGTAGTCGGCGTCCTGGGGTTCGGTCTCGATCGTCCGGATGCCCAGGCGGCGGGCGAAATCGAAGACTTGGCGCATGCTGGCCTCGGTGCGGCCCATGTCGACTACTCCGTAGCTCACGACTTCGAGCCCGGCGTCGGCCGCGGCTTTCTTGATTTTATCGACCCGGGCCGGAGCCAGGTTATGATCGATCTTGAAGTCCTTTTCCTGGGGAGAGAAGGGTTGGCCGGGATAGGCCTGGAGATACTTCAGCCCGAGCGCCTTGGTCTTCTCGACCGCCTCCAGAAACGTGAAGCGCCGATAGGTATAGCACTGCATGGCGATCGGGAATTTCTTGATGCGCACCTGGCTATAATCCGTGCCCGTCGGCGCGGCGAGCGAGCCGCCCAGGCCGGTCCAGAAGGCCAGGGCCGGGACGAATACCCATCGTGTCTTCATGTGTCCTCCGTTTCGATATTTCAGTTTTCGATTCTGTCACGGCCGGCCGGCCTTGTCAAAGCCGGCGGGCCGCTCAAGCGCCGGCCGCGGCCGGCTTTTTTTCCTTGAACAAGGCCACAAAAAGGACGGCGCAGACGAGGGTGAGCGCTGTCGGGACGAGGAAGACGCTCCGCCAGTTCGTGGCCTCGCCGGCGGTAAATACCTTCTGGATCCAGCCGGCGAAGTTCGAGCCCACGAAATTGCCGATGCCCAGGATGACGAATGCGATCAGCCCCTGGGCCGAGGCCCGGATGTCGGGGGGGGCGACGGTATCGACGTAAATAAACGCCGCCGTGAAGAAAAAGACGTAGCAAAAACCGTGGAGCGAGAGCGAGGCGATCACCAGCCAGGCCGGCGTGCCGATGACGAAGATGATGTACCTCAGGGGCCACGCCAGGACGCCCAGGGTCATCGTCCTCTTGATGCCGTACTTGGGCAGGACGGCGGGCAGCAGGAGGGCCATGACGAAGATCTCCGCGAACTGGGCGATCGTCATGACCGTCGAGATCCAGGTGCTGCTGACCCCGATGGCCGGGGAGGTCAGGAACGGCGCCGTCAGGATGTAATAGAAGTAGAGCTCGGTGGCGACGACGAAGGCGATGACCGTAAAGACCAGAAAGTCGCGGTCCCGGAGCATCTTGAAGGCCTCCAGGAACGCCCAGGGCCTGGCCCCTTCCCTCTTGGGCGGCGTGTGGGGCAGGCCGAATGAAAAAATGCCCATGATGACGGAGAAAATCCCGGCCAGGAACAGCATATCGCCCCGGACCGCCGTCCCGGGGACCGACTTCGCCAGCAGCCGCCAGCCGGAGAGCGCCCAGCCGGCGGCGATCCAGCCGATTGTCCCCCAGACGCGGATCCTTCCGAAGTCCTTGCCGGAATCCTTGAGGTTGATGAAGGCGATCGAGTTGGTCAAGGCGAGCGTCGGGGCGTAAACGATGCAGTAGAAGAGCATCAACCAGACCAGCGCCCCATAGCTTGTTACGGAGGCGCCCAGGAGGAGGATGGCGCCCCCGATGAGCTGCATGGCGGCGATGACTTTTTGCGTCGGGAAATACCGGTCGGCCAGCTGGCCGCCGATCAGCGGCGCGATGATGGTCGCGATCGGCAGCAGGCTGTAGATGAACCCGACCTGCGTGCCCGAAAAATGAAGCGTGGTCTGGAGATAGGCGGAGAGGACGGAATACCAGCTCCCCCAGATCGCATACTCGAGAAACATCATGAGTCCGAGCCTTAAGCGAACGCTCATGGGCACCTCGCTGTGATCAAGAGCCGGCGAGCCTGTTCAGGCCTTATAGATGTGGTCCAGGAGATCGAGTATCGTATCCACCGGCGTCTCGACGAACTCCAGGCCCGTCCGGAAGCCGCGGCCTTCGTCGAGCTTCTCCACCCACTTCACGCCCCCCATGGCCTGGATGAGCTTCCGCGTCTTGGGAGACTTGAGCTTGATCAGGACCCGGGTGCCGGGCGGGAATTCGACGTCGGTCTCGACCTTGAGCCCGCCCGGCGAGGCGTCCTTGGTCTGCGCATAGTAGACGCCGTGCCCGAGCCCGGAAGGCAGCTCCCCCTGCGGCTCCAGGGTGACCTGGTTGAGGTCGGCCGTCCGCGGCTCACGCCGGCGCTCGCCGCTTGCCGTTCGCGCTTTTTTCTTCTTTCGCCTCTTGAACACCATGTTTGCCTCCCCGAAAGAGATCTCGCGACTTCCGATATATATATTAATCCGCCCGCCTTTTTCAAGACAACGGAAGGAGCGCCCACTGTCTTGACTTCCGGGATTCCCGAAGATAAGATGGCCTTTCTTCGAGATGACATTCCAGATCGGTCTCATCCTCGCCGTGATGGTGATCGCCTACACCATCGCTAAAGCGGCCAGACTGACCGTTGAAATCAGCATGTTTCTGGCCGCCCTGGCGGGCGGCCTCCTGGGGGCGGTCTGGTCGACGCCCGCCATCGGCCAGCTCGCGCGGCATCTTGTCGAGGGGTCGTCCACCTATCTCGATGTCATCCTGGTTTTCACGACGGCGACGATCTTCATGGCCATCGTCAACGAGTCGGGCGGCGTCAACTATGTCGTCAGGGCGACCATCCGGCTCTTCCACGACAAGCGGGTCATCGCCCTGCTCGTGCTCATGGTCATCGTGCTCATCCCCGGCGCCCTGACGGGTGCGGGGAGCATCTCGCTCCTCGTGGTGGGAGCCCCGGTGGCCATGGCCCTGAAGCTCCTGGGCATCGGTGAAAGGCGCGTCGCCGCCATCCTGTTCATCATCGCGGGCTTGAGCGCCGCCGCCCCGCCGGTCAATATCTGGGCGATGATCCTCTGCGCCGGCACGGCCATTCCCTACGTCGGTTTTGAGTTCCCCCTGGGCTTGCCGGTCCTTGTCTGCGGGGTCTTCACCATGCTCGTCCTCGGGCTTAAAAAAGAGCGATCGATCGGCCTGGATGAAGCGCTCCGCGAGATGCCCGCCGGGCCGGCCGGCATGACCTGGTGGCGCGTTCTCATTCCATTCCTTGTCTTCTTCGGGTCGGTGGCGGCCTACCGCATCTGGCCCTTCGGAATCCCCGTCCTGGGCCTGCCGCTCCAATTCACGATTTCGGCGCTGGCGGCCTGGCTCGTCAGCCCCAAGAAAATAAGAATCCTGTCCCTGTCGCTGGAGACGGTGAATCGCCTGCTGCCCCTGATCGCCACGGTCGTCGTCGTGGGCATGCTCCAGCAGATCATGACCGCCACCGGGGTCCGCGGGCTGTTGTCCTACGCGGTCATCAGCATCCCGCTTGTTTTTCTCGTCCTCTCGCTCATCATCGTCATCCCGGTGTCCGAAGCCGTGCTGACCTACGGCGCCGCCGCCGTGCTCGGCATCCCGCTCATCTGGTATCTCGACTCGCTTGGCTTTCATGCCACGGTGGCCATCGCCGGGCTGACATTTCTCTGGCCCCTGGGCGACGGCCTCCCGCCGACCGCACTGATCGGCCGCCTGAGCGTCATGGTCTCGGAGTACAAGGGCTCCTACTGGGATTTCTTGAAGACGACCTGGCTTCCCTGGCTGTTCATCACGGCGGTGGGCGTGCTGATGGTCTGGTTCAGCGCCAAGCTGGCCTTCCTGGTGCGGTGGAGCATGTGAGGGAGGAGGCCCCATGCCCGTCATCATGATCATCTATTATCTGATCAGCGCTTATCTCGTCGGCCTCCTCATCTGGAGCTTCTGGCATGAAAAAAAGAACCTCCAGAATATGGTTCTCTATCTTCTGGTGCTCGTCCCCCTGGTGCTGAGGCTCTTGCGCATCAAATAGGACGTCAGAAGGAGAAGACGTGATGTCCCGTCCCCGGCTCGCGAGGTGGATCCTGATCGCGCTGTTCCTGGCCCTCGTCATCCCGGGCGGCCTGGACCTCTACCGGCATCGTCACTTTGACATCCCCGTCGTCGCCGGCCCCGGAGTCACCCGGGTGGGGCGCCTGAGCGATTACGGCCCCGGGCTCAATGGGACGATGGCCGACACGGCCGTCTTTTTCATGGAGGGAAAGGAACCGGGGGGCAAGGCGCTCCTGATGGCGAACACACATGCCAACGAGCCCGCGGGCCTGTTGGCCACGCTGCTCATGCTCGAAAACGGCGTCGTCGAGAAGGGCACCCTGATCGTCATCCCGCAGTTCAACCACAGCGCCAGCCGGAACACCAAGCCCGGCGACGGCTATCCCCTGTACTACGATATCCCCACGGCCTGGGGAAAGAAGACGTTCCGCATGGGAAACCGCGACGCCTCCCCCCTCGACCAGTGGCCCGACCCCGACGTATACATCCATTTTCCTGAAAAACAGCTCCTTTCCTATATCGACATCCGCAACACGAACCGGACCTGGCCCGGACGGCCGGCCGGACCGCGCATGGAGAAGGTCACCCATGCCGCGATGGAGCTCCTCCGGAAGGAGAAAGTCGATATCGCCATCGACTTCCACGGCGCCGAGACGATGTTCCCCGTCACGAACTGCATCGTCGCGCCCGAGAAGGGAAGCAGGATCGCGACCATGGCGGCCCTGACCGTCAAGGCCAAGGAGGGCTTCGATAGCCACGTGGAGCCGTCGCCCGCCGGGTTCCGCGGACTCTCTCACCGCGAGATCGGAGATTATTCGGACACCGTGCCGTTCCTCCTCGAGGCGCCCATCCCCTTCCTCGACCAGCCCACCGGGCCCAAGACCGTCCAGCTCCTCCTCGATGGAAAAGACCCCTTCCTGCTCAGCCTGGCCTCGAAAAAGAAGCTCTTCGTCCCCTACGAAGAATCCGGCTGGTCCATCGAAAAAAGGGTCGGCCAGCACTGTTCGGTGGCCCTGGAGGTCATGCGTCAGTTCGCCAAGAAATCCCCCGCCCGGGAGATCACCGTCCGGGACATTCCGCGATATGCCGAAGTCGTCAAGAACGGCGTCGGGCACTATTTCCACGACCCCGGCGCGGCGGCCCGGGACCGGGTGTTCCTGAACTAGCGCCGCCGGCAACTCCAACGGCCGATCGGCCGGTGAGCCGGAAGGCCGGTCCGGGCGGCGGCGTATCCGGAAGGATGACGACAGGAGGACAATGTGAAAACCCGAAAACTCACCCTGGCCATCGGCCTGGCCGTAGTTTTGGCCGTGATCCTGATCCAGGCCCCGCCGGCGGGGCGGGCCTCGGCCGCCGGCCCGCGGTCCGACGAGACGCCGGACGGCTGCACCGTCATCATGGTCGGGAAAGCGGCCTCGGCCGACGGGTCGACGATCGCCACCCACACCGCCGATTGCGGCACCTGCGACTGGACCTGGCGGCACGTGCCGGCCGCCGACCACAAGCCCGGCGAGACCCGAAAAATCTATCACGTCAATCAGTACAAGACCTGGCCGCCCGAGCAGGGTTTGAAATGGGACCTGTACAAAAACGATTTCACGGGCCTGGAAATCCCGCAGCCGGCGCGCACCTATGCGTATCACCATGCCATGTTCGGCTACCTCAACGAGAACCAGGTGGGCATCGGCGAGTCGACGATCAGCTGCGTCCGCAAGCTGGAAAATTCGACGCCCACCCCCGCCTTCGATATCACCATGCTCACGCTCGTCGCCATGGAACGCTCGAAGACGGCCCGCGAGGCCATCCAGATCATGGGGAGCCTGGCCGAAAAATACGGCTACGGCTATAACGACGACGGCGAGATGCTGGCCGTCCACGACCCGAACGAGGTCTGGGTTTTTGAGATCGTGCCGGCCGGACCGCTGTGGACCCCCAAGACCGGCAAGCCCGGCGCGGTCTGGTGCGCCCAGCGAGTGCCCGACGACCACGTGTCCGTCTGCCCCAATGAATCCCGGATCGGCGAGGTCGACCTCAAGAACAAAGACTATTTCATGGGCTCGGCCCATATGGTCAGCCTAGCCGTCGAACAGGGGCTTTACGACCCGAAAGGCGGCAAGCCTTTCAACTGGAAGCGGGCCTTCAGCCCCGCCGAGGGAAGCGCCGTGAGCAGCCGCGGCCGACGGGCGCGTCTCTGGCGTTTCTTCGACATCGTGGCGCCTGCGCTAAAGCTCAGCGCCGAAACTCCGAACATGGACCTTCCGTTCTCGGCCAAGCCGGACAAAAAGATCTCGGTCCAGGACGTGATGAACATGACCCGGGACCGGGCCCAGGGCACCCCGTTCGACAGGGTCAAGGGCCTGCGCGGCGGTCCGTTCCTGAACCCCAACTATTACGGCACGACCCGCACGATCTGCAGCCCGACCGCCGAATACACCACGATCACCCAGTGCCGCGGCTGGCTGCCCGCTCCCATCGGCGGCCTGGTCTGGATTTCGTTCGGCGTCCAGGACACATCCTGTTACATGCCGTTCTACGCGGGCGTCACGGACGTGCCGGCCTCCTTCAAGATCGGCGACCACTGGGTCCTCAACCGCGACTCGGCCCGCTGGGCCTTCGATTACGTGGATTATCACGTCCAGGTGGCCTATGCCCCGGCCCTGGAGGAAGTGAAGAATGCCCAGGCCGAGTGGGAGGCCAAGGAAGTTGCCGGAATCGGCGAGGTCGACAAGCAGGCTGTCGAGCGCTATAACCGCTCCCCCATGGAGGGCATCGGCTATATCACCGGCCACTGCCTCGCCCATGCGGAGGGGGTGGTCAGCGCCTGGTGGAAGCTGGGCGATGATCTTCTGGTCCGGTTCAATAAACTGGGCTATTATGATCCTGGGAAGCGGACGCGCGACCGCTCCCGGCCCCCCTATCCGGACTGGTGGCGCAGGGCCGTCCGGGTCTGGGATGCCATATCGGAGCCGTTGGAGAGATAAACACGGGTCCTGTCATGACGCGTCCCTGTCCGTCGGACCTTGCCAGAGGCGCTATCCGTTTGCGCCCCTCCTAATTTTAGGAGGGGAAGGGGAGATTAATATGAACAAGCAATTTCTTGGAAGCGGCTCTGGCGTATTCGGGCGGGCAGGGACTGGCGCCATGCCACCCGTGTTCAAAAAGAGGCAAGATCCCAACTCAAGGAGGTTCTTGATGAGAAGCGTTAAATACTATTTTGTGCTCTCCGTCGTTTTACTGTTCGCCGGATCGTCCGCGGCGGTCGCCCAGACGGCACCGCCCAAGGCCAAGCTGCCCGTCCTGACCACGTCCGCGGGGCAGAGCAACGACGCCACCACGGTGAACATCGTGCTCGACGAGGCCGGCATCGGCTACGATTATTGCGACGTCCCCGACATCGATATCATGAAGGCGGGCGTCGGGATGGGCGACAAGGAGTCCGGCCCCGGTTTTCATGTGGAAACCACGACCGACCTCGCCAAGTTCCCCAAGAGGACCGCCTTCAAAACGGTCATCTTCGCCATCGGCGCGAGCCTCAAGGGCATGGGCGCCTCCGGCCTGACCGTGGACACGGAGGAAGCCCGCCTGAAACGGATCCTTGACTACTGCAAGCAGAACAAGATCTTCATCATCGGGGTCCACGTCGGCGGGACGGCCCTGCGCGGCGCGCCGGGAAGCGATAACGAGAGGATGATCGACGCGGTCGCTCCGTTCGCCGATTACCTCGTCGTGACCAAAGAAAGCAACAAGGACGGCCGGTTCACCAAGGTCGCCCAGGCCAAAAAAGTCCCGGTCACCGAGGTGGAGTACGCGCTCGACCTCGTGGGCATCATGAAGCAGGTTTTCCAGTAAGCCGCCCGGGAAATTCGGATGTCCGAAAAAAACCCCATCGCCCGCGCCCTGGCTTTCGCCGCGGCGCTCGTTTTTGTCCTCGGCGTCTCCCTTCTCCCCTGTCCGGCGGCGGAGAAAACGCCCCCGGCGGGCGCCGTACCGCTGTCTGCGTACCTGGGCTACGCGCGGTCGGCCGCCGATTGGGTCGAGGCCCATACCGGGGAAATCCTGGCCAAGTGGCGGCAGACGTTCGACCCGGAGAATGTCTTCGGCTACCGGCCGCCCGGAGGGTTTCTGGAGATGGCCGAGATCTCCGCTTTTCTCTATGAAAAAGAGAAGAAGCCCGCCCTGGCCGCCCGGGCGAAGAAGGTCTTGCTCACGTACGGGGACTACCGCTCGGCGCTGCCCGACTGGGCGAAAGCCAAGCGGGCGGATTACGCGGACGGGGTCCCGGCGCTGCCGGATTTTTTCACGGCCATGCGGTTCATCCGGAGCTATGAAACCCTCCATCGCCTCGGGCAGCTCACGGCCGAAGAAAACAAAAAGCTCGAGCACCAGATCGGCCAGAGCATGGAGTATCTTTTACGGGCCCAGGAATGGGGCACGATGAACCGCGCCGCGCTCCGGGCGGAATGCCTGGGCTGGGCCGTCCGGGCGCTGCCCGGCCATCCCCGGGCGAGGGTCTGGGACATGCAGCGCCGGGCGATCGGCGATGATAACTGGGGGAACTGGCAGATCGAGGACGCCTCCCTCTACAACGCCATCTGGCTTTACGCGCTCATCAGCTACGCCGAAGCGATGAACCGGCGGGCCGATCTCTGGAAGACGCCCGAGTGGTACTATTATGCTCAGTACTATCTCCACCTCATGAGCCCGGACGGCATGGTCCCGGACTTCGGCGACGCCCACTGGGAATCCAACTGGGCCCACTACCTGGTTTTTTTCGAGGCGGCCGCCGCGGCCTACCATGACCCGGCCCTTAAATGGGGGGCGATGACGATCGGCCGGAAGTTTATCGATTTCGCCGTCCCCTCCAACATCGGCCTCGCCGTCATGCTCCTCGACTGTTACCGCTGGGGGACCGATGCGGTCCGTCCCGCCCCCCCCGCGAACCTCACGGAAGAGGTCCTGGAAGATGTGCAGGGCAAGAAGATCATCTTCCGCAACGGCTGGGGTCCGAAGGATACCTACCTGCTTCTGAATTACCGGGACGAGGGCGACGGCGGTCTCAATTTCCGGGACTACCTCCGGGACACCATCCCGGTGGAAGAGGAAAAAATGACCCATGGCCACGCGGATGAGAACAGCGTGTCGCTTCTCATGTCCGGGGGCTCGGTGCTCCTCCGCGACGCCGGCTACAGGGACTACATGCCCAGCGGACCGTTCGGCGCCTACCGCCAGGATTATTTCCACAACCGGCTGTGCGTCCGGCCCGAAAAGATCTTTTTCGGCCAGAAAAAGGGGGAATACCGGTACGCGGTCCGGGAGGAGGTGCCGGGCCAGTCCGTGCTCGAATTCCTGCGCGACGCCGGCTCCTACCGCCGGGTCCGGACCCAGAAGGTCGACTTCCTCGCGCTCGAGGATTTCGATTACAGCCGCACCAGGGTGGTGGATGACAACTGGGGTTACTCCTGGGACCGGGTGATCACGTATGTCAAGGACCCGGAGCTGTTCGTCGTCTTCGACATCTTCAAGGCCCAGCGTGAAGAGTGGTTCACGCTGGCCAACCTCTGGCACACCCAGAAGATCACGGCCCGCGGCGATCACTGGTACCGGACGGCCTATGAAAAAATCCAGGCCACAACCCTGCCGACGGCCAAGGACCTCCTCATCATCTTTCCCGAGGTCCACTACCGGTTCGAGGGTATCGAGCCGATCAAGCGGCATTTTCAGGACGAGCTGGCCATCCATCAGTTGACGGCCCAGCATTTCGAGCTGGGCGAGACCGTGGGGTTCGTCACCGTGCTCATTCCTCTGGCGGGCGGCGCCGGGTCAGACTGGCGGGAGCGCATCAGGCCGATGACCGTCGGTCCCGAGAGAGCCGGGCTGGGGGTCGAAATCCTGGGTGAGGGGAAGACCGTGCTCGTGGCCGTGAAAAGCGACCTCCGCCGCGACATCGCCCGCGACTGGCGGCGGCCCCGCTATGTGTATGAGGCCGGCCAAGTGAGCTTCGGAGAGTTCGAAACGGACGGGGATTTCCTGTTCGCCACCCTGGCCGGCGGGCGCGACCCGGGTGAAAAGAGCCGCCTGAACTACACGATCGTCAACCTGACCAAGGCGCTGTTTCGTGGACAGACACTGGTCGAGGTCAAGCCCGCGGTCTTCGGGCTGGCCTACGACGGCAGCCCGGACGGACCGGGGTTCGGAAAGCTCAGGTACTGGAGGGACGAAGCCCGGGTCGGCGCGCGCTGAGGAATCAGCCCCCGGTCTGGAACTTGTCCCGGGCCTGCTTGGCCTGGCCGCGGGCCGCGTTCATCGTCTCTCCCAGCCGGTCGAACAGGATGCGGACCTTGAGGTTCGCCAGCTTGCGCTTGCCCGAGCTCTGCGCCTCGTAGTTCTTGGCCAGCAGCCGCACCGCGTCTTCGGGATTCATATACTGGCTCACCAGGCTGTCGTTGAGAAGCTCGTCCCTCAGGGCGTTAAAGTCCTGACCTGCGGCGGTGATGCTGTAGGTGGTCAGGTATTCATTGCGCCATCTTTCGAACTCGGGCGAGCTGTAGGGCGGCAGCGGGCCGACTAGGCGCTTGGCCTCCTTGAAGGCTTCGTTGAAGGCGCTTTCCGCGTCGCGGAGATAGTTCCGGGCGCGATAGTACTTCGGCAGCGCCTCCGGGCCCGGCTCGGCGAGGAATTCGGCGAAGGACGTCTGGGCGAGGCTGATCAGGTCGAAGCAGCTCGCCGCCTTAAGATACAGGAGATTCTCGGTTTTCTTGCTCATCGGGCGCCTCCGCTCTCCGTTTGGCCGTGGGATTTATACCAGAATTTGAACATCCCGGCAAGATGTGATAATCAATACCTGCAAGCTTTGCCGAGACGAGAGGAGCGCCCCGCATGAAACTCAAGGATTTCTACAGCCGCGTCATTGAAGCCGGGATCGCCAACGACCTCAGGGGGGCCGCCGCGGTCGCCGCGCTTCTTGGCGAGGAGAAGGCCCGGTTCGACAAGCTGCCGGAAGGAGACCGGGCCGACTTCGACCCCGACCGGCTGTTCAACCCCTTCTCCGACACGCGCATTTTGACCGGCGACCCCGAAACCGAGGTCCGGACGGTCATCGCGGGCATCGATATGGATGTCGCCGAGCTCCTCCTGGCTCATCTCCTGAAAAGGGACGGCGGCCGCCCCATCGACCTCGTGATCTCGCATCATCCCCAAGGTCGCGCGCTGTCCCGTCTGTATGATGTCATGCGCCTCCAGGCCGACCTCCTGGCCTCCTGCGGTGTGACGCTGAGCGTCGCCGAAAAACTCATGGAAAAAAGGATCGACGAGGTCGAGCGACGGCTGATGCCCGTCAACCACAACCGGACGGTGGACGCGGCCCGGCTCCTGGGACTTCCCCTGATGTGCATTCACACGGCGGCCGATAACTGCGTGACGAGCTTCCTCACCCGGCTGTTCGAGCGGGAGAAGCCCGCCAAACTCAAGGATGTGGTCAGCCTGCTGAAGACCCTCCCGGAGTACCGGAAGGCCGTTTCGCTCCAGGTCCCCCCGAAGATCGTCAGCGGGTCCGAGGACAGCCGCTGCGGCGTCATCTTCGTCGACATGACGGGCGGCACGGAGGGCTCCAAGGAGTCGCTCGAGAAGCTCGCGGCGGGGGGCGTCAGCACGCTCGTCGGCATGCACATCAGCGAGGACCATCTCGAAAACGCCAGGAAGGCCAACGTCAACGTCGTCATCGCCGGCCACATCTCGAGCGACGCGCTGGGGCTGAACCTCCTCCTCGACGCGGTCGAGAAAGAGGAGAGGTTTGAATTTGTCTGCACCTCCGGGTTCGACCGGGTGCGGCGGACCGGTTGAAGAGGAGGCGGGCATGGGCGACGTCGTAACCATCATCCTGGCCGGGGGCCAGGGCAGCCGCCTGTATCCCCTGACCAAGATCCGGAGCAAGCCGGCCGTTCCGATCGCCGGCCGCTTCCGGCTGGTCGATATCTCCATCAGCAACTGCCTCCACTCGGGCCTGCGCAAGATTTTCATCCTGACCCAGTTCGCCACGGAATCGCTCCACCGGCATCTCTTCCTGACCTACCGCTTCGACGAATTCACCAAGGGCTTTCTGACCGTCCTCTCGGCCCAGCAGACGCTCGATAACCGCCTCTGGTACCAGGGCACGGCCGATGCCGTCCGGCAGAACCTCCCCTTCCTCGAGGCCCACGGAGACCTGGTGCTGATCCTCTCGGGCGACCATCTCTACAGGATGGATTACGGCCGGTTCATCGAGTTCCACCGCCGGCGGCGGGCGGAGATCACGATCTCCGTAAGCCCGATCGCCGGCCACGAGGCGGGCGAATTCGGCGTGATGAAGCTGGCCCGGAACGGCCGCATCACAGCCTTCTTCGAGAAGCCGAAGAGTCCCGACGAAGTCGAGTCCATGCGCATCGAGCCGGCCGTGCTGGAGAGCCACGGCCTGCAGCCGGGCGGCGGGACCCACCTGGCCTCGATGGGCGTTTATCTTTTCAATTGGCGGGCTCTCCGGGAGCTGCTCAACCGGACCGACGCCAAGGATTTCGGCCGCGAGGTCATCCCCCGGGCCATCCGCGATCACCGGGTCTACGGGTTTCCCTACGACGGCTACTGGCGGGATATCGGGACGATCCGGAGCTTCTATGAGGCCAACCTCGACCTGACCGAGCCGCTCCCCAAGTTCAATTTCTATGATGAGGAGAAGCCCATCTTTACCCACGCCCGGTTCCTCCCGGGGTCGAAGATCCTGGCCTCGGAGGTCGACCACTCGATCCTCTGCGAGGGCAGCATCATCAACCGGTCCCGGATCAGCCGGTCGATCATCGGCATCCGGTCCCGGATCGGCGACAACTCCCTGATCGAGCGGACGATCGTTATGGGCGCCGATTATTTCGAGTCCCGCGAGGCGACCGGGCAGAACGCGGCGCTCGGCCGGCCCGATATCGGCATCGGCCGGGACTGCGTCATCCGGGGCGCGATCATCGACAAGAACGCCCGGATCGGCGACGGCGCCAAGCTCGTCAACGCGGCGGGCGCCGCCGAGGCCGAAACGGACGATTACGTCATCCGGGACGGGATCATCGTCGTGCCCAAGCACGCCGTCATCCCGGCCGGCGCCGTCGTTTAAGATGTTTTCAGTAAAAGCGCCGCCGCCGCGACAAAAATAACAGGAGGCAAAAGCCGTGAAGGCCCTTGTCTGGATACTGATATTGGCAGCCCTCGGCTATCTTGTCTATTCTCTGACCTTGAAGCCCCTGGCCGGCGAGCTGGGCGATGTGCGCACGCTGGAAAAGGAGTTCAACCGGGCGGCCGACCGCTACATCACATCGCTCCGGCAGGCCGGCGAGCCCGGCCTGACCGTGATCGCGGACCCCGAGTTCGCCGAGCGCAAGGTAAGTGATGTGCGGCAGCAGGCGGCGGAGCTTCTGAAATCGCTCCAGGATCCTAAGGCGCTGGCACGAGCCCGCATTCTCCAGGCCAAGATAGAGAATTTCTGCAAGATCAACCAGATCGATTAAGGCGCGGCCGCGTCCGGATCCCCTGAAACAACTTCCCGAGGACTCCAGACCGGAATCAGGGGTTTTTTTGTTTGATCAAGAATTGGATCCAGGAGTCCTGAAGGGTGATTTGAGAGTGCGCCCGGACGGGCTCGAACCGCCGACCTACTGATTCGTAGTCAGTCGCTCTATCCAGCTGAGCTACGGGCGCACAGCGTGTAAGAGAATATAATGGAAACTGGGTGTTTTTTCAAATGGCGCAAACCGGCTGGTCTGCGATTCTTGACATACAGCGGCGCCCCGGCTAATATCGACGTCCCATGCCTCACAACCTGCTGAGAACCAAGCCGCTGGGCCGCCTGATGGCCGACACCCAGATGGAAGGCCACAGGCTCCGCAGGGCCTTGACGGCCGTGGACCTGGCCGCGATCGGCATCGGCTGCATCATCGGCGTGGGCATTTTCGTCCTGCCCGGCGTCCAGGCCGCCCGGAACGCCGGCCCCGGCATCATCCTGTCCTTTGCCATCGCCTCGGTCGCCTGCGCCTGCAGCGCCCTCTGCTACGCGGAGCTGGCGGCCATGATCCCGGTGTCCGGGAGCGCGTACACATACGGTTATGCCACGCTGGGCGAGATTTTCGGCTGGATTATCGGCTGGGACCTGATACTCGAGTATATGGTGGCGGCGGTCCTGGTGTCGACCGGCTGGTCGGCCTACTTCGTCAACCTGCTCCGGAGCGCCGTAGGGATCGCCATACCCCAGAGCCTGGCCGCCTCGCCGTGGGACAAGACCCCCGGCATCCTGAACCTGCCGGCGGTCCTCATCGTGCTGTTCATCACCTGGCTTCTGGTCCGGGGGATCAAGGAAAGCTCCCGGGTCAACTTGACGATCGTCATCATCAAGGTTTCGGTCATCCTGTTCTTCATCCTGGTCGCCGTCCGCCATGTGAACAAGGCCAACTGGCAGCCGTTCATGCCCTTCGGGTTTGACGGCGTGATGACGGCCGCCGCCATCGTCTTCCTGGCGTATGTGGGTTTCGACGCGGTCTCGACGACAGCCGAAGAGGCCAAGAATCCTCAGCGCGACCTGCCCATCGGCATCATGGCGTCGCTCATAGTGGCGACGGTCCTTTATATCCTTGTCGCGGCCATCATGACGGGCGTCGTGCCCTACACCGAGCTCGGGGTCGCCGACCCGATCGCCAAGGTGCTCAACACGCTCCGGATGCCCTGGGCCTCGGCCGTCATCAGCGTCGGCGCCATCGCCGGCATCACGAGCGTACTCCTCGTCCTCATCATGGGGCAGCCCCGCATCCTGTTCGCCATGTCAAGGGACGGCCTCCTCCCCTCCGCCCTGGCCCGCGTCCACCCGCGGTTCAAAACGCCCCACGTCACGACCTGGCTGACCGGCGGGATCGTCGCCGTCGGCGCCGCGCTCACGCCCATTGACGTATCCTCCGAGCTGTGCTCGATCGGCACGCTGTTCGCCTACGTGATCGTTTGCGCCGGGGTGATCGTCCTCAGGCATGTGAGGGCCGACCTCCACCGGCCGTTCAAGGCCCCCTGGACGCCCGTCCTTCCCGCAGTGGGAATCTTCCTGTGCGTTTACCTGATGATGAGCCTGCCGTTTGTCACCTGGATCAGATTTCTGGTTTGGCTGGCGCTCGGCCTGGTGATCTATTTCGCCTACAGCGTCAGGAAGAGCGCGCTGGCCTCCCCTCCCGAAAAATAGCCGGGCGGTCCGTCAACCCTTCCCGTCGTCCCGCGCGGAGCGTTTCAGCCAGACCGCCAGAAGCAGCGCCAGCCCCACGGCGAGGATGAATACCCCCCAGATGAGGTTGATGTTGATGCCCTGCGAGCGGCCGTAGATCTCTTTCCCGGAGAGCAGCCCGTAGAGGACAAGCGCCGCGCCATAGAAGCCGAGCAGTCCACCAAGGGGGATTTTGAGGTCCAGGAAATGCCCTTTTCTCGGTTCCGGTTTTTTTTCTGTCATCTTGGTTCTCCGCTCCTGATCCAGAGCGCCGGCTTCACCAGAAAATGATGTTCAGGACGAGCATCACGACAAGCGCCAGCGACCCCCAGACTTCGGGCCGCAGCCAGAGCTTGGCGGTTTCCCTGGTGAGCGGCGTCAGGCCGTAGACGAGCCCTTTCAGGCTTTCCGGGTCCTTTTTGGCGGTGAACAGGCTGACGGCGATGGTCACGACAAAATCCGTGAGCCACGCCCACCAGGCTTGATAAAAATTGGCGCCCATCTCGGAGGCGTAATGCAGGACGCCTGTCTTGTAGAGAATGTAGTGTCCCGCCGCGGCCGCGATGCCGCTGAGCAAGCCGATGAACCCGCCCCAGGGCGTCGCTCCCCGCCAGAACATGCCCAAAAGGAAAGTAGCAAAAAGCGGCGCGTTGAAAAACGAGAAGATAAGCTGCACGAAATCCATCAGGTTGGGAAACTGCTTGACGATATAGGCCGTGCCGATGCTGATCAGCACGCCGGCGACCGTCGTGACCTTACCCACCTTGAGGTAGTGCCCGTCGGACTGCCCTTTCTTGATATAGGAAGCATAAATATCGTAGGTCCAGACGGTGTTGAAGGCCGTGACATTGCCCGCCATGCCGGACATGAAGCTCGCGAGCAGCGCCGTGATGGCCAGGCCGAGGACGCCGTTGGGCAGGAAACGCGACATCATCAGGATGAGGGCCGAATTGTATTCGGCGCCGGGCGGCGCGGTCCGGCTGAACTCCGGCAGCACGGCCACGGCCACCAGGCCCGGGATCACGACCAGGATCGGGATGAGGATCTTCGGAAAGGCGGCCAGAATCGGCGTCGTGCGGGCGGCCGTCAGGTTCTTCGAGGCCAGCGCCCGCTGGACGACCAGGAAGTCCGTCGTCCAATATCCGAACGACAGGACGAACCCGAGGCCGAAGACGACACCGAGCCAGCTCACGCCCAGCGGGCTCTCGGCGGAGCTGCCCAGGTTCTTCCAGGCATGGAAGAAGGCCTCCGGCAGCTTCCGGGCCAGCCCCGCGAACCCGCCAGCGCTCTTGAGACCCAGGAAGACTACGGGCAGCAGGCCCAGCCAGATGAGGAAGAACTGGATGACTTCGTTATAGATTGACGATGACAGGCCCCCCCAAAAAACGTAAAGGAGCACCACGACGGCGGCAAACAAGATGCTCGCCGTCAGCGACCAGCCGAGCATCAACTTGAAGAGCAAGGCCATGGCGTACAGGCTCACGCCGCTCATCAGCACGGTCATCACGGCGAACGAGATCGCGTTCAGGCCGCGGGTCGCCTCGTTGTAGCGCAGCTTGAGGTATTCGGGGACGGTCCTGACCTTGCTGCCGTAATAGAAAGGCATCATGAAGATCCCGAGAAAGATCATGGCCGGGATCGCCCCGATCCAGTAGAAATGGACCGTGATGATGCCGTACTTGGCGGAGTTGGCCACCATGCCGATGACCTCGAGCGCGCCCAGGTTGGCCGAGAGAAAGGCCAGCCCCGTGATCCAGCCGGGCAGCGACCGGCCGGCGAGGAAGAAATCCTCGCCCGTCCTCATGTACTTCCTCAACGAGTAGCCGACAATGACCATGACCAGGATGTAACCGGCGATGATGGCATAATCGATGAGCTGAAGGCTGATGACGGGGGCCATGTGTCTAACTCCAGTCGTCGGGTCGGCTGCCGCTTCGGCCGGCGCCTGAGGCCCTGGCACGGAGCGCGGCTTTCGCCCGGGGGACGGCCCGGGCGAAGAAATAGGCCGCCAGGCTGATGGTGAAGACGATGACCAGCGGCCACTTGAGCTCGCGCAGGATTTCGAGTCCGAGCGCCGCGGTCCCGATCAGGAGGACCGCCACGATGACGGCGTAGGCGAGGATCTCGCTCCGGATGATCTTGAGCGCTTCGATGACGATGTCGGTGGCCGAGATCCTGGCGGGTTGAGCGGTTTGATCAGGCATCTTCTTTCTCCTGCCCGGGATTCCCATCAGGCCGTGTCCGCCCCGGGTTGACGGCCGAAACCGCGGAACTTCCTCGCGACCAGGCCGACCACGCCGGCCGAGAGCGCGAGAAGGAGCAGGTCGGCGGCGATGAGCGCGTAGTTGCCTTTCCGGACGTAGTTCACGAGCAAAATAATCAGCGAGGCGATCGTCGTCAGTAGCATGAAGACGGCGGGGACCAGGGTGAACGCCGCCTTCCTTTTTCGCAGCAGCAGCCAGGCCGAGACTGTGAGCAGGGCCAGGGCGGCCAGCATCTGGTTGGCGGTCCCGAAGATCGGCCAGAGGACGTTGAAAGCGTTCGAATAGGCCAGGGTCCACATCAGGACGACCGAGATCGCCGAGTTGAACCAGTAGTGTTTCAGGAGGCGGGGCGGACTCTTGAAGAGAATCGCCCAGAGCTCCTCGAAGAGGTAGCGGTTAAGCCTCACGGCGGCATCCAGCGTCGTGATCACGAACCCCTCGACAAGGAGGATTCCGAACACCGCCCCGAGCGCCACGGGGATGCCCAGGCCGCGGTGGAAGAGCTGGCCGGCGGCCAGCGAAAATCCCAGGATGGGGTTCGACTTGACGGCGGGGTCGGCGGGCCAAACGACCGACTTGTAGTCGATGAAGCTCATGGCCGAGCCGAGCGCCAGGAGGACGCAAACGGCGAGGAGCGATTCGAGCAGCATGGCGTTGAAGCCGACGCGGCGGGCGTCCGGCTCGGACGAGAGCTGCTTTCCCGTGGTCCCGCCGGCCACGAGCGCATGGAACCCGGAGATCGCGCCGCAGGCGATGGTGCAGAACATCATCGGCCAGATGAACCCGAGGTTCTGGACGCCCTCCCTCAGGTTGAAACCCGGCATGGATACGGTGAGGCCCCCGAACCCGGTGGAGAAAAGCGAGACGATCATCAGGATCATCCCGCCGTAGAGGATCTGGACGTTGATGAAATCCCGGGGCTGCAGGATGAGCCAGACGGGCACCCCGGCGGCGATCAAGACATAGATCGAGATGATGATCATCCAGACCGTCGGCGGGAGGGTGACCGGATAGGCGATCCCCAGCAGGACCGAGCCGACGCAGATGACCGAGGCGATGAGGTAGGCCGGGAGCGTCTTGATTTTTTTCTTGGTGATGAGCCAGCCCAGGAAGGGCGAGCTCAGGGTGATGATGATCACCGACATCGAGGCGATGCCGCCGATCCGGCCCAGGCTGATCCCGTCCCGCACGACGGTCTTGAGGAATGTTTTGCCCTCGACGATCCCGAGCTTGGCCAGCGGCCAGAGCGAGGTGAGGGAGATCGAGGTGGCGCTCAGGAAGGACGAGGTGACGAGGACGATCATGATGATCGTGAACCCGATGAACAGGTTGAAGCCCGCGTTGCCGAGCGTCTTGCGGGCCACTTCGGCCATCGATTTTCCGCCCTCGCGCATGCTGATGAAAAGCGAGGTGTAATCATGGACGGCCCCGATAAAGATGCCTCCCAGGACGACCCAGAGCCAGGCAGGGACAAACCCGTACAGGACGGCCATGGTCGGGCCCAGGATCGGGCCGGCGCCGGCGATGGCGGAGAAATGATGGGCGAAAACGACGTAGGGTTTAGTCGGAACGTAGTCGCGGCCGTCGCAGCAGGTGATGGCCGGCGTGGGATTCGCGGGATCCTCGCCCAGGATGCGGGCTATGAACCTGGAATAATACCGGCTGGCCAGCGCAAAGGCCGCGGCGGCGACGGCCAGGATCACGAGAACATTCATGTTCTCCTCCGTCAAAGGAAGGACACTCTATCATACAAGAAATACGCAGACAATACGGCGGAGTTCCCCTGCAGCATCTCCATTCCTGTGATCGTTTTCCCTTGGATTAGGGTCCTGTCACGGCGATCCCCCGTCAGTCCTCCCTCCTTCCCAAGAAAAGCCAGTCGGTCCGGGCTGGCGGGGGGCCCCCACGCCGCGCCACCCTCCATTCAGATCATCGCTACTACAGGAACGGAGATGCTTGCGAGTCCCCCCATACCAGAAACGTCCTCGTTCTTGAATGCGTGCAGGAAGGAGATGCGTTAGAGGCGGCGGGTTTCAGCGACGACCGCTCCGAGCGCGGCCAGGACGGCAAACAGGGAGAGGTGTCCGAAGCATTTGGCGGCCAGGCCGCCCGAGCCTGACGTCCCCCCGTAGAGCGCCGGCAGAAAAGTGTTGGCCACGGCATAAAGCAGGCCCGTCAGGGCGCCGGCGGACATGCCGAGCAGGATGCGCCGGCCGAAGGCCATCCCCCCCGCTCCCCGGGAAACCAGGGCCGCGACGAAAACCGGGACCCAGAGGGCCAGCCACCAGATATTTTTCAGCAGGGGCGGCGCCCCCTGCGTCTGGAGCCAAGCGAAATCCACCCCTGCCAAGAGCAGGGCCCCGGCCAGGGCGAGGGCCGGCGCCTGGGCATACCGCGGCCTCTGGAGCCTTCGCGCCTCCGCGCGAAGCCTGATCCGCCGCCGCAGCGTCAGCGGGAAATTATAGAAGGCGTCGAAGACGAAGTGCTCGAGCCAGGCCCCCTTCTCGCCGAAGACCGACACTCTGTGGACGGCTTCGGTGGCCCAGTGGCTGGCCATGAACCTGGCCAGGTCTGGATAGCGGTAGGCCATCTGGAGAGGAAAGGCCAGGTAGCCGATCATCTTGAGAAAGCTCACCGGAAGCGCCAGCCCGTAATCCCTGACATTTCTCTCCTTGATGCACAGGCCGACGACATAGAAGCCCCGGACAAGGGACCCCGGAGATACCGGGAGCAGGTTGAAAGCCGCGATGATGAGCCCCGCCTGCAACGTGGCCTGTGACCAGCCGAGCTCCGGATGGCGGAGCACATAAACAACCGCGACCGTCAGAAAAACGGTTTCCGACAGGAACAGAGTGGCCAGATGGACAGCCAGGCTCTTGAGGTACTTCTGGATGAACGGTTCCCTGGTCTGCCCCGTGATGCGGGCCGCCTCGTCCGCCGTCAGCAGGCCGTTCCGTTCGCCGTCCGCGACCATGTCGGAGAGCCACCTCTCGCGTTCTCCGGCGTTGAAATAAAGCCGGAAGGGACGGATGAACAGGCGGGACAGGCTGGCCTTGAAGGCCGCCCGGTCCGTCAGGAACCGGTGGAGCCCGGCCGGCACCACGGACAGGGGCAGATGGAGGAAATAGCGCCAGGGAGCCCCGGCGATGAGTATCGCCCTCGACTCGGATACACGGCCCGAGCGGACCCAGCCGATGAGGCTTTCGGCGATGCGGGCCCGGATCGAACGAACAAGATAACCCGGGCTGACGAGCAACCGGCCGTAGTGGCGGCGCAGGTCCGCCCGACCCCAGAGACGGCGGACGAACGGAGCCAGGAGAGGCAGCGCCCAGAGCGGATATTTCCAGACTGTCGCTCCCGGCCAGGCAAGAATAAGCAGGGCCGGTGTGGCCAGAGGAGAGAGGCCTGAAAGAAGAAAGAGAAATGCCAGGATCCCGCTCCGGGCGAGGCTGCGGGCAGCGCCATCGTCGATCAAGCCGCGGACACGCCAGCTCTCCCGGAAGCCGTCCATGATCGATCTGCGAAGCCCGGAGCCGGCGAGCCGCAGATGATGATGAGAGATGTCGATGAGCGAATCGCGGTAGGCCCTGTCCTCGCGCTTGAGCTCTTCGAGCGCCGGCCCGAGGTCGGCGAATTCCGGGCCGTGCCGTTCAACATAGGCTTCGAGCTTTCCTGTGTCTCCCTTGTCGAATTGGACCAGCCGGCCCCGGCGGATCCCCCGGGCGATGAGCTTGAGGTCGGCCGGGCATTGCGGCAGGAACGGGAGCAGGGTCATACCCGCCCGGAAGTCCACGGCGACGAGCCCGGCCCGGGGATCGGGATCGCTGGCGGTCCGTTTCAGGGCGTTGGGCTGGCTCTTGAGGGACCACCATTCATATTGCCGGGCGAGCTCTGACGCCCCGATCTCGTGAAGCAGCCGGACCAGCCGGTTCAAGAAGCCGCGTTTCATCTGGTATTCCGGGGATCCAACCCCGGTCTCGGGGGCCCCCGGCCGGAAGCGGCGGCGGGCGTCGAGGTCGTCGTCTACCTCGAGCCTCCACATCCGGCCCTCGACCCACTCGCCGATCTCGCCGTAGCTCCCGAGCTTGGGATCGAGGAATGTGCCGAAGATGTCAACCACGGCGGCCTCGGCCCCAAACTCCAATTTAGCGGCCCGGCGGATGAACTTCTGCCAGAGCGCCTGGGACCGGCCGGCGGAAGCGAGGCTTTGCAGGGAGAAGGGGGCTTGAAAACCGACGCCGTAGAGGAGGTTCCTGATCCGCCGCCCAAGTCCGGAGACTGGGATGAAGATCTTGAGGGCGTATGACCCGCCAGGCTTGAGGCCGCTGACCGGCCCTTCGATTGTCTCCAGGGCTTCGAGCTTAACCCGGTAGACCTGTCCGGCATAGCCGCCGCCGACGTATTTTTCTACCTCGAACCGGGCCCGGGCCCGGCCGCCGGGGACGACGCCCCTGACCTCGTATTCGAGGATCTCCCCTGGCTCATGGCGGCCCATACGCAGGGGCCTTATCACCTGTTGATCGGCAAAGGTTTGTGCGAGGGCCCGGATCGTTTCTGAATAAGACGCGTCGGGCATCCGGCTCCTATCTAGCGACTTCGGCGACTGTGCGGTCGAGACCTATTTTATCTCCATAAATCAAGTCAACACTATAGAGGCAGGCCGCCCGGAAAGTCAACAAATCGGCGGGGATGATTCAGTGTCGGAGCCTTAGCCGCAAGCCAAAACGCTATTTCTTTAGGTTCTTTAAGAATTATCGGCGGGCCCGATTGGAGAAGAGCCTACGGGGACGGTTCCTCTCCGGAACCGTCCCCGCCGCAAACCGAACGAACTGTTCGAGCGTCAGGCCGTTTTATTTATAGACTTTGTAAATCTCGCGCCACTGCTTGATGATCAGGCCCGATTGGATAACCGGCTGAGCCAGCACCTGGCTCGGCGGCTCGGGCCCTCCCCCGGCGGGCTGGGTGAAGCTCTGGATGAAGACCTTTCGCATGTACTGGCTTTGGTTGCCGGTCTGCACCATCTGCGTGTCGCCCAGGGTGACCGCCGACCTCACTTTCTGCTCGGTGACGAGATATTCCAGGGGCCTGCCGGCCTGGCTCAGCAGCGCCGTCCCGCCGACCTGGTTGCCCAGGAGATACCGGACGTAGATCTTCCCGCTGCCCGATGTGGAATTGCAGGGGTTCAAGGATTCGATATTCCCCTCGAGGGTGGCGATGAAAACGTTCCGGTTGGCGATCACCGGGTCGGCCCAGATTCTCTCGCCCGGGACGAAGAACCCCTTCTTGGTTTGGGCGCTGATCCCCAGCTGTGTCACCAAGGCGTCCGGTCCCATGAACCATTCCACGACCGCGCCCGCCAGGGTGTCGATCAAGGCAATGAAAGAATAGTCGGCGTTGTTGGGCGCCCGGTCGTCGCCGCCGGTTCCGATATAGACGTGGACCTTGTTGCTGCTGGCGACATCCACGTACACGCCCGGCTTGGTGATGATCGGATAGTTGTTCGGGTCGCGATAGATGACCGCCGGAGCCCAGGTGGCGGCGTCGGCCGTCAGGTTGATGGTCCACAGACGTCCGATCAAGTCTCCAAAATAGGCCGCGTCCGCGAACCCGTCCTGGTCGATATCGACGACGGCGGGCGACCCCGGCAGGGTGTTCTGGATTCCGTAGGGGCTGACCGGCTCACGGTTTTCTTTGATGTCGAATGACCTGATGACGGCGCCCGTCTCGACATCCAGGCAATAAAAATAATGCCCGATGTTGACGCTGGGGTCGCCGTCGTTGTCATAGCCGGAACCGAACATGGCCACCCATTTGTTGGGCGTGGTGATTTTGACAATGGCGGGGATGGACCAGGTCTCGCCCATGAACGGGTCCGTGAATTCCCAGAGCGGCCGGGGATTCACGGGGTCGGTGACGTCCAGGGCGAAATAGTACCAGTCATGGTTCTTTCCCCAGCCGGCGCCCTGTCCCGTGACAAGGACAGTATGCCAGGTCCCGTCGGCGAAGCAGACATCGCGGACGGCGGGAGTCCCGTCAACAAAAAAGTGGTGATACAGGTATTCGCCGCAGACCGGGTCAACCACCTTCATCAGCTTCAGCTTGTAGAGGAGGTTGTTCGGAATGAAGGCCCAGGCCTCGTTGAGCGTGGCGGCGTCGAAGGCGTGGAGCATGCCGTCGTTCGCGCCCACGAAAATCAGCTTCTGCCGGTTGGCGTTGGCCAGCTTGAAGGCATCGTATCCTGTGCCCATCATGGACGCCGTTTCGCCCGGGGGCAGGAGACCCTTGGGCGAGGAGTGGTTGATGTCCCCGAGCTTCCAGGGACGGTCGAAGCCCGTCTGGCCGATGCCCAGGACGAAATCGATCAGGGCCGGGACCTCCGGGCTGCCGATGCCGAGCTGGAGGTATTTATCGAGAACCGAGGCCTGGCCGGCCCTGAAGTCCACCCGGTCGTTCATCAGGCCGTCGGACTGGGCATCATGGGCCGTGTAGACGACCCTCGACGCGGCCGCCCTGGCGGCCAGCGCGGCGCCGGCGTCGGCGATGGGGAGGGCGTTGGCGGCCAGGATGTTCTTGAGGACCGAGCCCCGGTTCGGGCTCAGGTCGAGCGTCGTCACGTCCCAGGAGCGGAGATGGCCCCGCCATTTGGGAAACTCGAAGGAGGCCGAATACAGGACCTGTTCATTGCCCGTCCTGGCGGGGTCATAATCCAGGCTGATCGCCGCGTGAGAGGTCCGGGAGTACTCCCGCTTGCTGATGTAGTCATAGTCGATGGTCACCGCCGCGATCGCGGGCGTCACGGTCGGGTCGGTCGTCGAGAGCACCGCCCGCCATCGCAGGAAATCTCCCGGGTTCTGAAAGATAAACGGGACGCCGGGCGTGACCGGCCCTTCCCAAAGCGGCGCGCCGTTCGGGTCGTCGGTATTGGAGAGATAATAGACGATGCTCGTCCGGACATCCCGGGTCTCCTGGACGCGCAGCGTTGCCGAGACTACAGCCATATCCGAATTGAGGAAAACACAGCCGACCAGGTTAGTGGAATAAACCGTCCCGGTCAGCACGTAGGCGCCGGGGAACCCGTCGTTGGAAATCATATAGCATGTCGCGGGGTTGTTGATTCCGCTCGCGGTCAGGATGTCCGGGTCGCTGTCGCCGTCAAAATCCCCGACCGCGCCGGCGTCAAGGTCATTGCCCAACGGCATCCCTGGGAGCTGCTGGGGGGCGGCGAAGGTTCCCCCCCCGTTATTTTTGATGAAGAAGACATTACCCCCCGGACCGTTGACCGCGCCATCGGTGCCGACGATGAAATCCACGAGGCCGTCATTGTTGAAATCTCCCGCGCGCAGGAAAGCCGTGGACCCGCGGCCGGCGGGCAGGGTGATCGCCATGTTGGCGCGGTTGGTGAACGAACCGGTCCCGTCGTTGCGGTAGTACTCGAGGGTCGAGGAATTGGGCGAGCCGCAATAGAAATCGATATCGCCGTCGCCGTCGAAGTCGGCCGCGGCGATGCCGCTCACCCCGAGCGCCGCCGTTGCGAACGGATCGTAATTTCTCCTGGGAGCGAGGTAGCTGAAAAGGCCGCTGCCGTCGTTAATGTAGACGGCCACCTGGCCGCGGGGAGCGCCGCCGGCGGCGGCGGGCACGCCCACGATCAGGTCCAGGTCCCCGTCGCCGTCGACGTCCACCGAGGCGATGTTGCTCTCCCCGAGCTGCGCCCCGGGCGTCGTCTCGCTGCCGACGCCGGTCCGGACCGTGTCGACCACGACCGGATCGGTGACGAAATAGGGGTAAACACCCGAGTTCGTGAAGACCAGGAGCCGGCCCGCCCAGGTCACGGCCGCGATATCGGCGTCGCCGTCGCCGTCATAATCGCCGGCTCCGAGAACCCTGTATTCATAGCTGTCGAAAGAGGAGGTATAATTGACGTAAGCGAGAGGGTTGAAGCTGAACCCGCCGGCCGTGCTCGTGGACATCCGGAGGGCGAGGTTCGTCGTGCCGCCGGCGGCCCAGTTCGACCCGCGCCCCCCCAGGACGAGGTCGGCCCGGCCGTCCAAATCAAAATCGGCGGCCGCGAAGGTCACCCAATGGGGGCTGGTCAGATCGAAAGGCGATCCGGGCGCCGAGAAGTTCCCCGCCCGGTTGCTCAGCCTCAGGCTTTGATTAGCATCGATGGTGACGCCGTTAAGGCCGGCGAGCGTGGAGCGGTCGCCGTTGGCATACCCGGTGACCTGCGCCGTCTGGGTCGGGCAATTCTGTCCGCCCGCCTCCATGAGGACAAGCCCCAATAACGACGCCGATAGGCACAACCCCAATGCGATTTTTCTCATGGCTGCTTCCTTTTCCTATTGTTGGATTTCTATCTTGACGACGATCCTGGCGTATGTATTCCGCCCGGCCCGGCCGATGCAGACGACATCGCAGTCCCGGTCATTGGGCGTCACCCCGGGCACCGCTTCGTCATTGATCAGGAAGACCGTGTAGGCCATCGAGCTGTCGGTCGCCAGCGCCTGGCTGATGAAGAGGGCGTTGGTCGGGTCTGCGACCACGTCCGTCCATAGCTCCTCGTCCGTGCGGCGCATATAATAATTCGGGTTCGCCGGGTTGGGGTCCGAATCGTCCAGGCCGGGCTGGCCGTTGAACGTGGTCCTGTAGAAAAGTGAAAAATCGGACATGGTCTGGTTCAGGATAATGTTGTTGTTGAGTTGCTCGAAGGCCGCGTCGAAGCCCGCCTCGGCGGCGTCGAAGGCCCGCTCCTGCTGCCGCACGTTCGCGGCCACCGCCGAGCCCGTGCCCGTGACAAAGAGAAGAAGAACGCCCGTGCTCAGCAGGAAGGCGATGACGATGATCATGATGATCAGGCCGGCGCCCCTTTCTTGCGGAGACATCTGTCGCTCCATGATGATTCCCCTATCTCGTTCCGTAGTTGTAGATGTTCAGGCTGAGGTTGCGCACGTTCGAGGCCGATTCCAGGAGGAAACGCTTATGCCGGTCCGGCTGGGCGGCGGCCAGCGTGTCCGAAATCGCCGGTCGCATGTAAACGGAGACGTTCGGGTTGATCTTGGAGGAGGCGCTGACGAACGGCCGGGGCGTCCGGCCGAGGATGGCCAACCGGATCTCCCGGATGCTCATGATCTGGGTCTGCGACCACGTGTTATCCCAGGGAACAAACCCGTCCAGCCGGCCGTCCCCGTTAGCGTCGGTGTTGTATTCAAACTGGAGGTTCTCGACATTCTGGGCCAAGGGATAGTGGACGCCGTTGAAGGTCATGTAGAGGATATCGCCCTGGCCGTTGCCTAAATAGCCGTTGACGCCGGCGGTCAGGCCCGAGTAGTTCCCGGTGATGTCCAGCCAGAACTCCTTGACATCGATAAATGTGACGATCCCGCCGTCATAGTCGTTCGAGCTGGGGCAGGTGCCGGACAGGCCTCCCGGCGGGTTGATCCCGGGCGCCAGTCCGGGCGAGCAATTCACTCTCTCGTTCGTGCCGCCCGTCGAGTGCGTCACGTGCGTGATCGTCCGGATCTCCCCCGACCGGCACGTCGAGGCCGGGTTGGGAAGGATCAGGCAGACTTTGTTCTGGTAGAAGCTATCAGGATAGGGATACTGCTCGAGGCTGTAATCATCCACGTTCACGACGACGGATGATCCCTGGTACTGCTGGATCCGGAGCATGATCGGGTCCTCGATATTGCCCATCATGAGCAGCCGGTCCGGCGTGACCGGTGACGTGCCCTGGGTCTCGTTGTTCGTGCCCTGGAAGTAGTAGGCCCCGAATTCGATCGGCAGGCCGACGCCCGACATCCGGATATCCCGGGATATCATGTACATGGCCGACCGGACGTCATGCTGGACCTCGGCGTACATGCTCTGGTCGACGGCGACCTTGTTGCTGCGCATGTAGAGCGACAGCGTCCCGATGAGCATGACCAGCATGATCGAGCTCGCCACCAGCAGCTCGACGAGAGTGAACCCGCGGTCCGGACGGCGGCGCCGCCCCTGGTTTTTCGGACTCATCGATTTCTTGTGGTTCATCGCTACCCCTTTTGGCACCTTCAGCTTCGGCTGATCAAGGTGCTGAAATTGGCCTTGACCCGGTGCGCGTCCGGGCTCGAGAGAAGCTGGCCTCTGGCGATCCCGAATTGCTCGGGTGTGAAAATCAGGATCTGGACGCTCCAGGTTGCAACGCCGACCGGGATGACCTCGGTCAGCTGGCGGTAATCATTGTGGTTGTCCAGGTTCAGGTCCAGCAGTTCATCATTGACCATGTCGGGTGAGCCGTTGCCGTCGAGGTCGACGCTCCCGGAGGCGACGAACGTGTTGATCTCGTCCTTCGTCAAGTTCCTCAGGGCATCGGCCCGCTGCTGGGCGAGGAACGAGGCGGTGGTGATGCGGTCCGAGCGCAGGTTGTTCATCACGCTCAGGGTGAAGATCTCCACCAGGCCCAGCACCGCGACGGCGACCAGCACGATCCCGACCACGGCTTCGATCAGGGTGAATCCCGCCCCGGTTGATTTTTTCGATTTCCGTTTCCTGTACATGCCTTCTCCCCTCATGTCCCCGTTCATGTCATTTTGACGTACTGGATCGAGCCGCCCGCGAAGATATTGACGACCCGCCGGCTCGGCTGGGACTGGCGGGCCAGCGTCGGGCTCTGCAGGGTGATGTCATGCTGGGTCGTGCTGTAGGTCAGCCTCTCCGGCATGCCGAGCGGCGTAAATTCGATGATATTGTTCGGCAGGTTGACGGTCGTCACATACTTGCTCGAGATGGATTTCCGTCCGGTGTTGGGCACGGCCTGCCAGACGCCGGCACTCACCTGCTGTTCGAGATAATACGTCCAATAGCCCGGGCTGTTATCGAACTTGACGCGATGGTTGAGCTTGGTGCGGACGGCCTGGAACTTGGCCTGCTGGAAGGTGCCCAGGATCGACCGGGCCTGGTTCTCCAGGTTCCTGACCTCGAGGCTGCTCTTGATATTGGGGTAGGCGGCCAGCAGGAACACTCCCAGCACGGCGACGACCACCAGGACCTCGACGAGCGTAAACCCTTTTTCTTTCATTTTTCCACTCCGGATCCGGCCGGATCCCCCTGATCCCCGGATATCATCGGCCCGCTCCCCATTCCAGCCTTGACCTCGAACATGACCCGCCTTGTCGTTCTGCCGGTATTCTAGCCCTTGTCCGGCCGCCAATCAAGCCGGCGGCCCGGGTCCCGGGTGCCCGCAGAAAAGGTCCCGGCCCCGCTCGGGGACGTCGGGACGGTCCGCACGGCGACATGCTCATGGCATAACTAGACCGGAAAATCAACGTATTTAATCTGTTCCATATCCTTTTATATATCAATCCCCTCCGGAGATGAATCCGGCGACGAAATCGGTCTCCGGACCATCACCTCCGCCGGGTCCCGCCCTCACCCCGCGCGGCTAGCCGCGCTCCGGAGCCGGCCCCTTATTTTTCTGCGCAGTGAGCTTGGCGCGGAGCCTTTCCAGCCGGTGGGAAAAATCGGCCTCGTAAAAGGGGGAAACTCCGGCGGCCCTTTCGAGCCCCCGTTCCGCGATGTCGGCGGCCGCCCGGAGGTCTTTCCGCCGGTGCTCATGGTACATGGCGAGCTCGCGGAAGCAGAACAGCTGCTCCAGGGGGGCCATCTCCTGCCACAGCCCGGCGGCCTTCTCCCAATCCTGGTTTCTCTTGAAATAAGCGGCCAGCTTCTTCTTGGCTTCGATCTCCACCTTCTCGGTCAGGCGCCCGGCCAGGGCGCGCCGGATGAAATCCGCGGAACGGTCGTGGTCTCCCGTTTTTTCGAGGACCTTGGCGGCCCCGAACCAGTCCATGGCGTCCACCGCGCCGCCGCCGCTCCTGTCGGCGTCATCGGAAAACAGGCCGGCGCCGGCGATGACGACGCCAAGCAGGGAGAGGAGGTCCTCCTGGTTGTGGTAGAGGACCGGCTCGATCAGGGAAAAATCCCTGGTCCTCAGGTACTCGAAGTAGCGCCAGGGGATCTCCGCCGAGGGGATGTCCTCCTCGCGCTCGACCTCGAGGATATCCCGCGCCAGCTCGCAGAGCCGGCAGCTCTCCTGCTTGTGGCTCCAGAGGGTGCGCGCCGGAAAAAGAAAATCCAGGTGGGGCAGCCCGCTGAGCGCCAGCGCCTTGCGGTGCATGACAAACCGGCCCTCGAGCAGCGGCAGGTCGAAGACCTTCCCGTTGTACGAGACCACCGACCGGAAACCCGTCCCGGCCAAAAAAGCCGCGAAGTCGTGGATCATGGCCGGCTCGGCACCCAGGTCTTCCAGGAAGAACTGGAGGATGTTGAATTTCTCTTCGCGGTAGAAGCCGGCGCCGATGAGGAAGGGAACCGTGCCGGCTCCGCCCGAGAGCCCTGTCGTCTCGAGGTCGATGAACAGGGCCGAGTTCAGGTCCCGGTCAAGAAAGCTCCGGTCGCGGCCGAGGAGGGAGAGGACCTCTCCTTTGATCTCGAGGCCAGCGGTGAGCCGGGCTTTGCCGTACCAGGTATCGACGTGGTAGTGGTTTTCGATGACCTGGAAACCCGGGCGCCGGCCCTCCGGCCCGGGCTCGCGGCGCGCTTCGGCTTGTCCCCTGTCTTGGAGAGACGGATAAGCCTTTCCAGCTTTTCCTTGGTCGAGAGCCCGCCCTCGGTCTCGATGGCCTGCCAGGTCCGCTCCACCGGGTCGGGTCGGCGGCGGGCGGCCCGCTCTTTTTTCAGGAGTTTCAGCCGGTCTTCCAAGTCCATGCCCGTTACCGTCACCCATCTTAGACGAATTCGGCGGCATTTTCAAAGAGGTACCGGCGACTATTAGCATCTCCGTTTTTGTGATCGTTTGTCTTGGCATGAGGGTCCTGTCACGGCGATCCCCCGTCATTCCTCCCTCCGACCTCTTTCGGAGGCACTGACGTTTTCGAAGCCTTCCCTGATTCCCAGGGGAGGTTGGAGAGGTTAATATCCTTAAAACAAATTCCCTGGAAGTGCCTCCGTGGAAGAGTCGGTCCGTAAGCTCCTGAGACACTTCCCAAGACTTTCATTTTAGATAGTACCCTCCCGATACCCTCCCTATACAGGGAGGGAGAAAGGTCAGTGTCTCAGGAGAGGTCGGCGTGGGGGCCCCCACGCCGCGCCACCCTTCAGCTAGCCTATCGCCATCACATAAACGGAGATGCTTTGCCGGCGACTTGAAATCGGAGACTAATGCGATGATATAATCAAAAACAGGCCCTGATCCGACCGGCTGGTAAATGTAGAGAGAGGAGCGTTCATGGAGGCACATCATTTCCTGGCTTTTGACCTGGGTGCCGAAAGCGGCCGGACCATCCTGGGGACGCTCGGGGATGGGAAGGTCGTCACGCGCGAGCTGACGCGCTTTCCCAACGGTCCCGCGCGGCTGGCCGGGCATCTCCACTGGAATCTCCTCAGCCTGTTCGAGGACATCAAGAGGGGGTTGCGGGCCTGCGCGACGCAAGCCCGGGTCGTCCCGGAAAGCGTGGCCGTCGATACCTGGGGCGTCGACTTCGGCCTGCTCGGAAAAGACGGGAGCGTCCTGGGTTTTCCGTATGCCTACCGGGACGAGCGGACGCGCGGCATGATGGAGGAGTTCTTCCGGCACACCCCCCGGGAGAAGGTGTACGAGCGCACCGGCATCCAGTTCCTGCCGTTCAACAGCCTTTTCCAGCTCTACGCGATGGTCCGACAGCGCTCTCCCCTTCTCGACTGCGCCCGTGACCTTCTCTTCATGCCCGACCTGTTCACGTACCTCCTGAGCGGAGAAAAGGCCAACGAGTTCACCATCGCCTCGACTTCCCAGCTCCTGGACATGCGGAGCCGGGTCTGGAGCACCGAGCTCATGGCCGGCCTGGGCGTGCCCATGGGCATTCTGCAGCGGGTCGTGCCGCCCGGCACGGACCTGGGGAAGCTCGTCCCCTCGGTGGCCCAGGAGACAGAACTCCCCGAAGTCCGGGTCATCGCCACCGCCGGCCACGATACCGCGGCCGCCATTGCGGCCATCCCTGCGGCGGGCGAGAACTGGGCCTACATCAGCTCGGGGACTTGGTCGCTTATGGGCATCGAAACGGCCGAGCCGATCATCACCCACGCGGCCCTGGAGGCGAATTTCACGAACGAGGGCGGGGTGTCCGAGACCATCCGTTTTCTCAAGAATATCGCCGGACTCTGGCTGCTCCAGCAGAGCCGGAAAGAATGGGCCAGGGACGAGGAACTGAGTTATGCCCAGCTCGCCGACCTGGCGGCCGGGGCCAAGGCGTTCCGCAGCCTGGTCGACCCCGACTGGCCGGAGTTCCTCAACCCGCCCAGCATGCCCGACGCCATCCGTCAATTCTGTCTCTTGTCCGGCCAGCCCGCCCCGGCGGCGCCCGCCGAATTCGCCCGGTGCATTCTGGAGAGCCTGGCCCTGAAATACCGCTTCACCCTTGACCAGCTCCGCCGCCTGACCGATCGCCGGGTCGAAATGATCCACGTCATCGGCGGCGGCTCCCGGAATGAGCTGCTGTGCCAGTTCACGGCCGACGCCACGGGCCTGCCGGTGGTCGCGGGGCCGGCCGAGGCGACGGCGACCGGCAACATCATGGTCCAGGCGCTCGGCCTGGGGTATGTCCGGTCGCTCGCCGAAATCCGCAGCGTCGTCCGGCGGTCGGTGGAGCTTAAAGCCTACGCCCCCCAGGCGCGCGAGGATTGGGAAAGCGCGTTCACCCGTTTCCGGGAACTCATCCGGGCCGATATTCCGGCGCCCAAGAAAACCCTTCCCTGAGGCTTCGTGGAGACCAGAAAGAGAGCCGCGGCGGCCGCCGAGCGGGGCCGGGGGTGCCGGATCGTCGACGCCCGCACCATCATCGGAGGCGGAAACGGAGCCCGTGTGGTATAATGCGCAATCCCATGGCGCTCTTCAAAAAGAAAAAACGGCCCCGGGTCTGCGTCATCGGCCTGGACGGCGTTCCCCATGGTTTGCTCTCGGACCTGGCGCGGCGCGGCATCATGCCGGCCGTCGGCCGGCTCATCGAATCCGGACATCTGCACAAGCTCAAGGCGAGCCTGCCGGAGATCTCGTCCGTCAGCTGGACGGATTTCATGACCGGCGCCGATTCCGGGACCCACGGCATCTTCGGGTTTACGGACTTCAAGCCGTCGTCGTACAGCCTCAGGTTTCCGAATTTTTCCGATGTGCAATCGGAAACGTTCTGGGATGAGCTCGGCCGCCGGGGCAAACGCACGATCGTCATCAACCAGCCCTCGACCTATCCGGCCCGGCCCCTGAGCGGCGTCCTCATCTCGGGGTTCGTGGCCATCGACCCCGACAAGGCGGTTTTTCCAGCCTCCTGCCGCGCCGCGCTCAAGGACATGGGTTACCAGATCGATATCGATACCCTGCGGGCCCGGGAAGACCACGCCTTTCTCTGGGAGGAGCTCGACCGGACCCTCGCGGGGCGCCGGAGGGTGCTGGATCATTTTTGGCGGGAGGACTGGGATTATTTTGAGCTCGTGGTCACCGGCACCGACAGGCTGCATCATTTCCTATGGACCGCCGGGGAAGACGGGCATCACCCCGACCACGCGCGGTTTCTTGATTACTACCGCCGGGTTGATGAGCTCATCGACCGCGCCGCGGGCGCCTTCCGCGATCTCACGGGCGGCGACGACGGGCTTTATCTTCTTTCCGACCACGGGTTCTGCGGCATCGTGCAGGAGGTTTATCTCAACGCCTGGCTCGAGAGAGAGGGTTTCTTGACCTTCGGCTCCGCCGAACCGCAGGGCCTGGAGGATGTCTCGGGAACGAGCGCGGCCTTCGTCCTCGACCCCGGCCGGGTCTACCTTCACCGCAGGGGCCGGTTTCCCGGGGGTTCGGTGTCGGATTCCGAGGCCGGCGACGTCATGACGGAAATCGAGGGCCGGCTGTCCCGGCTTGAGTTCGGCGGCCGGAAAGTCGTCCGGAGGATCTTCCGCGGGGCCGAGATCTATTCGGGTCCGTTGACCTCCCAGGCGCCCGATCTTCTCGTTCTGTCGGAGCCCGGGTTCGACCTCAAAGGCTCGGTCAAGAAAAAAGAGGTCTTCGGGCGCACCAATCTCGAGGGCATGCACACCTGGGATGACGCTTTTTTCTGGGCGAACCGGCCGGCCGGCGAGGACTTGGCCATTCGGGACTTGTCCAAGATCATCATGAGGAGTTTCGTTTAGGCGCATGAGAGGTCCCCGCCTTCCCCGGATAATTCGGGTGGGGCTCCCGGTCTTTGCCGGGTTCCTGCTGGGCGCCGTCCTCCCCGCCTTCTCGTATATCGGGCCCGGGGCCGGGTTCGCTTTCCTGTCTTCGTTTCTCGTGCTCTTCCTGACGTTTTTCCTCGCGCTCGTCTCGTTCCTCTCCTGGCCGTTCCGTTTTCTTATCCGCCTGGTGAAGGGCACCCGGTCCCATAAGGGCGCCGTCATCGACAAGCTGGTGATCATCGGGCTTGATGGCCTGGAGCCGTCGCTCGCCGAAAAATACATGGCGGAAGGCCGGCTGCCGAACCTGGCTCGCCTGAAGGACGAGGGCACCTACGCGCGTCTCCAGACGACGACCCCGGCCATCTCCCCGGTTGCCTGGTCCTCCTTCATGACCGGGTCGGAGCCGTCCAAGCACAATATCTTCGATTTCCTGAGCAGGGACCCCAAGACTTACCTTCCCACGCTCTCTTCGGCGCACATCGGCGGGCCGAAACGGGTCCTGTCGATCGGCAAATATGCCATCCCCCTGTCCAAGCCCGAGATCCGGGGGATGAGACGGAGCGTTCCGTTCTGGAAGCTGCTCGGCGAGGCCGGCATCTTCAGCACGGTGCTCCGGGTCCCCATAACCTTTCCGCCGGAAAAATTCTCCGGCCACCTTCTGTCCGGGATGTGCGCCCCCGACCTCAAAGGCAGCCAGGGCACGTTCGCTTTCTACACGACGGACAAAGACAAGGTCCAACGGAAGGAGGGCGGGGTCGCGGTCGCGGTGGACGTCCGCGGAGACCGCATAGAAACCTATATCTCGGGGCCTGAGAACTCGCTCCTCAAGAAACCCGAGGATATCCGGCTGCCCTTGACGATCGAGCTCGACCGGCCCAACAAAAGGGCCACGATCACGGTCCCGGGCCGGCGCTGGACCCTCCCGCAAAAAACCTTCTCCCCCTGGATCCGGCTCGATTTCCGGCCTGGGCTGGGCCTCAAGGTCAAGGCCATCGCCCGTTTTTACATCTCTTCGATCGAGCCCCATTTTGAAATGTACGTGACGCCGCTCAACATCGACCCGGAAAAGCCGGCGCTCCCGATTTCCCACCCCTTTATTTACTCGGTTTATCTATCGAAGCTCCTGGGGAGCTTCATCACCCTGGGCGAGGCCAACGACACCTGGGCCTTGAACGAGGGCGCACTCGGAGAGGCCGCGTTCCTCGAGCTGACCTACTCGAATCACCGGGAGTGGGAGGCCATGCTCTTCAACGCCCTGGCCAAGACCAGGAAGGGCGCGGTGGTGTGCGTCTTCGAGACGACCGACAGCATCCAGCACATGTTCTGGCGCTACCTGGACGGCGACCACCCGGCGCTCGCCCGCGGGCCGCGCGAGCTCGACCGGAAGGTCATCGACAACCTCTATACGCGGATGGACGACCTCGTCGGCCGCGTCCGCGACAAGCTCGGTCCGCGGGCCGCCCTCATGGTCATGTCGGACCACGGGTTCAAGTCCTTCCGTCGGGGAGTCAACCTCAACTCCTGGCTGTATCTCAACGGCTATCTGCATTTGAAAGAGGGCAAATCCGGGGGAGAGGAGTGGTTCAAAGACGTGGATTGGACAAAGACGAGAGCTTACGGCCTTGGGCTCGGCGGGATCTATATCAATCAACACGGGCGCGAGGCCAAGGGCATCGTCGCGCCGGGGGAAGAGACGCGCGCCCTCAAGGCCGAGCTCATCGGCCGGCTGACCGGACTCCGGGACGAGGTCCGCAGGGAGGTCGCCATAACCGAGGTGTATGACCGGGAGAAAATCTACGCCGGGCCATACAGGGAAAACGCCCCCGACCTGATCGTCGGCTACAACCAGGGCTACCGGGCCTCCTGGGATTCGGTCACCGGTAAAGTAAGCGGCGCGGCGTTTGAAGACAACACCAAGGCCTGGAGCGGCGACCACTGCATCGACCCCCGTCATGTGCCCGGGGTCTTCTTTTTCAGCGGCAAGACTGCGCCCCGGGCGCCGTCCATAATCGACATCGCGCCCACCGTGCTGACCCTGTTCGGGCTCCCGGTGCCGGCGCACATGGACGGGCGGACGCTCGTGGGCCCCGGGCCGGCCGCGGCGGCGCCCGCGAACAAGCGCGGTGAAGAGAGAAAAAAATGAGCGCGATGACCCGGCGGGATTTCATCCGGCAGGCCGCGGCGGCCGCCGCCCTCGTGTCGGCCGGCGGCGCCTCCCCTCCCCTTCTGAGGACGGCGGGCCGGAAGGCGACCCGTTCCAAGGTCATCGTCCTGGGGTTCGACGGGATGGACCACCGGCTTGTCCAGCGTTGGCTCGCCGAAGGAAAACTCCCCGCCTTCGCGCGCCTGATCGGCCAGGGCGGGCTGCGGCCGCTCCGTTCGAGCATTCCGCCTCAGAGCCCGGTCGCCTGGTCGAACTTCATCACCGGGACGGACCCGGGAAGTCACGGCATCTTCGATTTCATGCACCGCGACCCGAAAACCTACTGGCCGGTGTTTTCCGCGTCCCTGTCGACCGACGCAAAAACCACTGTCCGGATCGGCAATTATATCCTGCCGGTGCGGGGCGGGGAGGTCAGGAACCTGATCCGGGGACGGGCGTTCTGGCAGATCCTCGAGGACCATGACGTTCCGGCCACGATCTTCAAGATCCCGTCAAACTACCCGCCCGTCCCCACGCGGCAGCGGACGATCTCGGGGATGGGAACGCCGGACCTCAAGGGCTCCTACGGGATCCTGAATTACTATACGACCAAGCCCACCGAGATCAACGAGGACATCGGCGGCGCGAGGATCCACCAGGTTTATGTGATCGGCGAGAGTGTCGAGGCCAAGCTCCCCGGTCCGGTCAACGCCTTCAAGAAGGACCGCCCGGAAGCCGAAATCGATTTCCGGGTCTTCGTCGACCCCGTCCATCCGGTGGCCAAGATCCGGATCCAGGACCAGGAATTCATCCTCCGGGAAAAGGAGTGGAGCGGCTGGAAGACGGTCCGGTTTGACCTCCTGCCCACCCAGAGCGTCAACGGCATCTGCATGTTTTACCTTAAGGAGCTGCGGCCGGACTTCAAGCTCTATGTGTCACCCGTCAACATCGACCCCTCGCGGCCCATCCTGCCGATCACCACGCCGGTGAGCTACTCCCGCGAACTCGCCGACAGGTTCGGATCTTTCTTCACCAAGGGCCTGCCAGCGGACACGAGCGCCCTGGACAACGACATCCTGGACGAAGCGGAGTTCCTGGAGCAGGACGACCTGGTCCTACGAGAGGGCGAGCGGATGTTCGATTACGAATTCTCGCGCTTCGACTCGGGGCTGCTTTTTTATTATGTTTCGAGCACCGACCAGAGGCAGCACATGTTCTGGCGCTTCCTCGATGAGAGCCATCCCCAGTACGACGCCCGGCTGGCCGCCCGGTTCGGCGGCGCGATCGAGGACATCTACAGGGAGTGCGACCGGTTTCTCGACCGCCTGCTCCAGCGGATCGACCCGCAGACGATCCTCCTCGTGATGTCCGACCACGGGTTCAACACCTTCCGCCGCCAGTTCAACCTTAACACCTGGCTTTACGAGAACGGCTATCACCGGCTCCGGAACCCGTTCAAGCTTGATCAGGGCATGGTCTTCGAAAACACCGACTGGTCGAGGACAAAGGCCTACGGGGTGGGGCTCAACGGGCTTTACATCAACCAGAAGGGCCGGGAGGACCAGGGCATCGTCAACCCGGGCGCCGACACGGACAACCTGGTCCATGAAATCACGGCCAGGCTCGAGCAGACGGTCGACCCGAAGACCGGCGAGCCGGCCATCCTGCGCGCCTTCATCGCCCGGGAAGCCTACCGGGGAAACCGGCTCGAAAACGCCCCCGACATCATCTGCGGGTTCAATCACGGCTGCCGCATCTCCTGGGGGTCCCCCCTCGGGAAATTCTCGAAAAACGTCTTCGAGGACAACAACGAGAAATGGAGCGGCGACCACATGGGCGCCCCCGAGCTCCTGCCCGGGATCCTGGCGGCCAACCGGCCGATCCGGGCGGCGGCGCCCGCGCTGTACGACCTGACGGCGACCATCCTGGCGGTCTACGGCATCGCCAAGCCGCCGGACATGATCGGAGAGTCCATCTTCTAGGAGGCTGCCATGGGCAAGGCGAAAATCAAGCTCGACAAGGACCTTCTCGAAAAGGTCAAAAAATACTCCGGGCTCGCGGGCTACTCCTCGCCCGAGGAATTCGTGGCCCACTGTCTCGAAAAGGAGATCCGGAAGCTTGAGGAGTCGGACTCCGAGGAAGAGGTGAAAAAGAAGCTCAAAGGCCTGGGATATATCTCGTGAAACCCCGGGCGGCGGCGGAGCGAAGGCCCTGACATGGCTGTTGTCAATTCTCTGCTGAACGGACTTTTTGACGCGCTCTTCTATCCCTTCCGAACGCTTACCGCCTGGTGGGGCATGCTCTATATCTCGCTCCTCACGGGACTCTTGATGCTCGCCGTCTTTCGGCTGACATCGAACCAGCCGGGCATCCGGGCGGCCAAGGACAGGATCAAGGCCCACCTCCTCGAGATGCGCCTGTTCAAGGACAATTTCCGCGTTTCGCTCGGCGCCCAGCGCCAGATACTGGCCGCCAACTGGAGATACATCCGGTACTCCTTCAAGCCCTTGCTCGTGATGATCATTCCGCTCGTCCTGATTCTTATCCAGCTCAACTTCTGGTTCGGCTACGAGCCGCTGGCCGCGGGTGAGCCGGCCATCCTGAAGGTGCGCCTGGATTCAGGCATCGACCCCCTGAAAACAGAGATCTTACTGGAGACCTCCCCCTCGGTCCGGGTCGAAACGCCGCCTCTCCGGATCGCCGACGAGCATGAAGTCGACTGGCGTATCCGGCCGCAGGAAGCCGGCCCCGCCGCCTTGACGCTCGCCGTGGGCGGCGCCCGGTTCGAAAAGACAGTCCGGGTGGGCGGAGCGCCCCTGGCACGGGTGTCCACCATGAGAGTCCGGGGCCGTTTTCCGGACGCGCTGCTCTATCCTTGCGAGTCCGGCCTGCCGCCGGATGGCCCGGTGCAATCCATCGAGGTCGTTCACCCCCAGCGCCGGCTGCCGTTTATGGGGCTTCGCCTCCATTGGCTCGTCGCTTATTTCGCGCTCTCCATCATTCTTGGTTTTGCCCTCAAGCGGCCGTTCAAGGTGGAAATCTGACCCCTCATCTCACGGAGGAACCGCCATGAAAATCGACGAGTTCCGGATGGAACGCCTGCAGTCCACCTGGGAAAACGTGGTGGAGTATAACCTCTCGGAGAGCGGCGTCCACCCGCTCTCGCTCCGGGAGCTCCTCGGGGAAGGCGAACTCGAGGACATCCTGAGACTCGGACTGGGCTACAGCCAGACTAACGGCACCCCCGAGCTCCGCGCCGAAATCGCCCGCCTCTATCCTGGCGCGTCGGTCGACCAGATCCTGGCGACGGCCGGCTCCTCCGAGGCCAACTTCCTTCTGATGTGGAGCCTGATCGAGCCCGGCGACGAGGTCGTCTTCATGATGCCGAGTTACATGCAGATGTGGGGCTTGGCGCGGGGCTTCGGAGCGTCGGTCAAGCCGCTGTGGCTGAGGAAGAGCCTGGGCTGGGCGTTCGACCCGGACGAGCTCGAGCGGCTCGTGACTTCCAGGACCAGGCTGATCATCGTGACGAACCCCAATAATCCGACGGGCGCCGTGATGAGCCGCCAGGCCATGCAGGCGGTTGTCTCCTGCGCCGCGCGGGCCGGGGCCTGGATTGTCGCCGACGAGGTCTATCAGGGCGCCGAGCTCGACGGTCCGCCGACTACCAGCTTCTGGGGCCTGGCGGACCGGGTCGTTGTTGTCAATGGCCTCTCCAAGGCCTACGGGCTTCCCGGCGTCCGCATCGGCTGGATCGTGGGCCCCGAGGAATTTGTCCAAAAAACCTGGCCCTACCATGATTACACGACCATCTCGCCGAGCATCCTGAGCGACCGCCTGGCGCGGATCGCGCTCTCCCCGGGCAACAGGGAGAAAATACTTCAGAGGACGAAGGGCATCCTGAGGGCCAATTTCCCCATCCTCAGGGAATGGCTGGAGCGGCAGTCGGGGTTTTTCGACTTCCTCCCGCCGGCGGCCGGCGCCATCGCCTTTGCCGGGTACCGGCACGGCGTCAATTCGACCGAGCTAGCGAACCGCCTCATCCGCGAGAAGAGCGTCCTCATCGTTCCCGGCGACCATTTCGAGATGGACCATCACCTCCGGATCGGGTTCGGCTCGGAAGCCGGCTATCTCGGGAGCGGCCTGGCCAGGGTGGAAGAGCTGCTCCAGGAATTCCTCTCCAGGTGAAAGTCCGTATCCTCCGCGAGCCGGAAATCCGGGGGCTCATTTCCTACCGGGAGGCGATCGGGGCCGTGGAATCGGCCTTCGCCGACTTCAGCTCGGGCCGGGCGGTCATGCCGGGAGTCATCAACCTGGACATCGACTCCCATCAGGGGGAAGTCCATGTCAAATCGGCGTATCTCAAGGGCGGGGAGAACTACGTCATCAAGATCGCCTCGGGATTCTACCGGAACCCCTCCCGCGGACTTCCGGCCGGGAACGGAGTGCTGCTGCTCTTTGAAGCCCAAACCGGCCGGCTCCGCTGCGTCCTCTTCGATAATGGCCATCTCACGGAGATGAGAACCGGGGCCGCCGGCGCCGTGGCCGCCAAATACCTGGCGCGGCGGGAAGCCAATCAGGTCGGCTTGGTGGGCTCGGGCAGCCAGGCGCGATACCAGGTCCGGGCGCTCCTCGAAGTCCGGGCCATCCGGAAGGTGCGCGTCTGGAGCCCGCACCCCGACCACGCCGAAGGCTACGCCGCAGAGATGGCTGCTGTGCTGCCCGATGTCCGGTTCGAGCCTGTCCCGTCGGCGGAGCACGCCGTCAGGGGCGCCGATATCGTCATCACGGCGACACCCAGCCGCGCTCCCCTCGTCCGCGCCGAGTGGGTCTCTCCGGGAACTCATATCACCGCCGTGGGGAGCGACGGGCCCGGCAAGCAGGAACTCGACGTCGGGGTCCTGCGGCTCGCCGATAAAATCGTCTGCGATTCACGGGCTCAGTGCGCGCGCCTCGGGGAGGTGCAGCACGGGCTGGCCGCCCGGGCCATCACCCGGCGCCGCCTCTCGGCGGAGCTCGGCGAAATCGTCCTGGGCCGGAAACCCGGGCGGGAGAACGACATCCAAGTCACGGTCGCCGACCTCACGGGCCTGGGGGTCCAGGATGCCGCCGCGGCGTCCCTCGTCTATGAGAAGAGCCTCGCCGGCGGGACCGGCGAGATGATCGATATCTAGATCTATCCGCCCGGACCGGCCGGCCGTCTGAACTCACGTCTGACAGGGAGCCTTCATTCCGTTTCCGTTGAAAGCGGAAATATCCAGAAACCCGTGCCCCGACAAATTGAACAGGATGACTTTTTTCTCGCCCGTCTCCCTGGCCTTCAGGGCTTCGGTGATCACCGCGGCGATGGCGTGCGAAGATTCGGGCGCCGGCAGGATGCCCTCGGCATTCAGGAAGACCTTGGCGGCCTCGAAGACCTGGGCCTGTCCGAGCGCCCGGGGTTCAATGACCCCGCGATCGACGAGGTGGCTGACCAGGGGCGCCATGCCATGGTATCGCAGACCTCCGGCATGGATCGGGGGCGGCACGAAATCCATGCCTAAAGTGTACATATAAAGCAGAGGCGTCAAACCCACGCCGTCTCCGTGGTCATAGCGGAGCTCGCCGCCTGTCAGCGAGGGGCAGGACTCGGGCTCGACGGCGATGAATCGTGTCGTCCCCCCCGCCCTCAACTGTTGGCCGATGAACGGAAAGGCCAGTCCGGCGAAATTCGAGCCGCCGCCGACGCAGCCGATGATCACGTCGGGTTGGACGCCGATCTCCTTAAGTTCCTTCTGGGCCTCGAGACCGATGACGGTCTGGTGCATCAGGACCGCATCCAGGACCGACCCCAGCGAATACTTGGAGTTCCGGCCGCGAACGGCGGTCTCGACCGCCTCGGAAATGGCGATGCCCAGGCTTCCGGGATGCTCGGGGTCCTTCTCATAAAATCTACGGCCCGCCTCGGTCAGTTGGCTCGGGCTCTCGCTGACCTTGGCTCCGAAGAGCTCCATCAGGATCCGCCGTCCCGGCTTCTGCCGGAAGCTGACCCTGACCATGAAGACCCTGACGGCCACGCCGAAGAGCGCGCCGGCGTGCGCCAGGGCCGACCCCCATTGGCCGGCGCCGGTCTCGGTGGTCAGCGTCTCCACCCCCTCCCGGGACGCGAGATAGGCTTGCATCAGCGCCGTGTTGCTCTTGTGGCTGCCGGATGGGCCGACGCCCTCGTACTTATAAAAGATCTCGGCCGGCGTGCCCAGCGCCTTCTTCAGCCCGGACGCATAAACGAGCGGCGTGGGCCGGTAGATCGAAAAGGCCTCCCGCACCGCGTCCGGCACGGGAATGGACCTCTCGGCGGCGATCTCCTGGGCGATGAAGGACTTGGGGAATACCGGCTCGAGGTCCTCGGGTTTGAGCGGGGCCTTTGTCCCCGGGTGGAGCGGCGGCTTGGGCAGCTCGGGCAGGTCGGCCTTGATGTTATAAAAAGACTCCGGCAGGTCTTCCTGATTTCTGGAAGCGAATCGGTTCATGGTGTTCTTTCCTCCTTGGAATTCGGTGCAGACTTTTTTCCGGGGTTAAAAAAATAGGGCTGGGCGGCTTATTGGGCGGCGGGACCCGCCCACCAGAAGAAACGGACGGACGACAGCGGGCGCTTTCTGTCTGCCGCGATCGTCCTCAGCATGGCCCTATTCTAGTCCATTTCCGGCCGCTGTCAAGGGGCGTCCCGGGTTTTATTCGGCGAGCCAGATCCTGTACTTTTCGACCAGCCGGAAGGGGTGATACGATAGCTTCGCCTTGCGCAGGCCCGGCTCCCCCAGGTCCTGTTCGCGGTTGACGAAGGGCGTCCGGCTCCAGTGCTCGCGGCAAAACCTCTGGTTGATGGCCGCGTACAGGCCGGGAATCTCGGGATTGGCCTTTTCGACGTGGACCACGGCGGTCTCCGCGTTGAGCAGCTCTCCGAACGTGAACGCCTCGACGCGGCCCTCGATGAGAAAAGCGCCCCCCGTCAAACCCAGTCCCGGATAATTGGCCAGCGCCTCCTTGACCGACTCCCACTCGCCCAGGAGGCTCAGGTCCTCCGCGCAGCGGCGCTTCTCGCACCACCGGTCCTGAAATTCGGCGCACATTGCGATGTTCGATTCCCCGACGCTTGCATACTTTGCGTCGGCGGCCTGGGAAAACCGGCTGATATGGTTTCGCTTGGCGTGGTAGCGGCTGCCCGCGAGAGAGATCAGGTTCTCGGTCCTGTAGAGGTAATCGTATTGGTCCCGGGTCGGCTCGGACCGGAGCGAAGCGACGGAGGCAAGTTCCGCCATGAGTCTCCCGTCCGCGCGCTCGATCCGCGGCCGGTTGACCGACCGCTCCTCGCGCAGCCACCGCAGGAGCTTGAGGCTGAGGCCGGCCCGGGAGGGCGGGCCGACGGGAGGGAGAAAATACGGTTCGGCCCCCGGCCTCGAGGAGAGGAGGATGAAATGGCTTCCATCCAACGACCATAGCCAGCCGTAGTGGGCCCGCCAGATGAAAAGGTTCGTGAACGTCAGCTCGGACGTCTCGGGCTGGTAGGACCGGAGATGGCGGCTGATGACGTCCCGGTCGTCCAGCCGGAGCGCGCGGAAGTCAGGAAACCCGGGCCCGCCCGCCAATTTGCCTCGCGCACATCCCAGTGTCCCGTCCCGGAATCTCTTGCCAAGGTCCTCCGCAGAGACGGGACACTAGAAGCCCGGCCAGATGCTGAATTGCCAGAGCCATCCTTTGCCCGGCCGTGAGAGGGGCTTGACATAGTTGACGCCCAATACCAGGTAGCCCAGGACGTTCATCCTGACGCCGACCCCGGCGCTCGATACTGCCTTTCTGTCGCCGCCGAATATCGCCGGTGTCGTGGAAACCCCGCTGAAGTCTTTTCCCCAGGCGACGCCCCAGTCATAGAAGGCGTACATGTCGACCGGCAGGAGGCCGTAGTAGCCGCGGCCGATGCCCAGGACGCCGAACAGCGGGAACCGGAGTTCGACGTTGCCGACGAGGATCTTGCTCCCCCAAAGCCGGTTTTCGTCAAAGTTCTCTTGAACGTTCGAGTCGCCGAATGTCGTGTAATAGTATCCACGGACAAAAGTATCATAGCCGATATAGATGGGATAGAGGCGGTCGTCGTCGCCGCCCTTCCCCCATCGCCCGTAGTGAAGCGCCCGGAAGGCCAGCGTGAACGGCTTGACCGGCATGAAATACTTCCGGAAATCGGCCATGGCGCCCAGGTAATTGAGCGACCCGATATTCGGAGCCAGGTCCAGGATGTAGCTTTGGCCGAGGATGGGCGCCGTGGCCCCGAAGATCGAGCTGTCATAGACCAGAGCCGCTGTGGCGGTGACGAATCCCAGGCCGTCGGGTGCTGGCAGCTTGGTCGTCTCCCGGCCCAGTAGCTCACCCGTGTAGGGATCCAGGATATTGGTGATCACTTCATGCTGGAAATCGATGTACTGGTAGCCGAGGTAGAGCTCCGCACGCCTCACCTGGTTAAACGGGTAGGTCATGAAACCGAGAGCCTGGTAGTTGATCATCCAAAACAGATCTTCCTGCTCTATAAGCAACCCCGTCGTTTGATCAAAGTCATAACCATAATATCCGTAGACATAGGGGATTCGGCCGACCGCGCCGCCCCAGCTCAGACGGCGCTGCGAGTTCTGGTACGTCAGGTAGGCGGTGAAGTCCTTCAGCCGGCCCGAGGTCTGGAAAATGGTCCCGACCGTATGATAGCCCAGCATGTCCGACCAAAACAGGCCGACGCCGCCGCCCGCGTACGTGCCGAACCGGTCGGTGGCCACACCGAACTGGGGGGGCGCGACGTATTCAAGAGACAGCTTCGGCTTATAGGAGGACTCGGGGAACTCAATCTGCTCCGGCATTCCGTAAAGCGGGTTCCGCAGCAATCCCAGCAGGGCTCCGGTCGGCTGCTCCCGTGGCGGCAGGACCGACAAGAGCTTCCCCCCGAACTGGGCGATGGTCGAGCTGCCCTGAAGGCCCTCGCCCGCCTCGATGGTGAAAATCGAGAAGCGCCCATGGTCGTAGGCGGAATACGCCAGCCGGCCGGATTTATCCGCCACCGTGATCGCCGGGCTGAGGTCGGTGATGCCGCTCACACCGGTGAACAGGTTCGTGACCTGGGCGATCTTCTTCGTTCCGAGGTCGATCCGGAAGATGTCAGTTTTGCCGCTCTGGTCGGAAAGGAAATAGAGGCTCTTGGAGTCGGGGGACCACTGGGGGTTGATGTTCTTGCCTCCCGTGAACGCCTCGATCCTGTCGATCTTCCCCGATTCGGGTTCGACGAGCGCCAGCTCGTAGTCGCCGTAGCTCAGGAGCGAGAGGTCGGTCGAAAACCGGTCCGTGACGACGGCGATCGCCCGGCCGTCCGGAGACCAGGAGGGCTGGAGGTCGGCGAAGAAGTCATTGGTGACCTGGCGCAGGTTTTTCGATTCCAGGTCGTAGATGTAGAGGTCGGTCTGGCCCGCATGGAGCCCGGAGAAAGCGACGCGCTTTCCATCCGGCGAGAAACAGGGGCTGAAGATCTCGTCCATCTCCCGGATCGGGATCTCCTCGCTCACTTTTTCCTGGGAGAGGTCATAGAAGGTCAGGATGGGGCGGCCCTTGGCGATGGCCCCGAAGACGAATTTCTTTCCCGTCGGGTCCCAGGCGCCGGCCGACTTGATGAACTGCAGGCTCTCGAACTCGGGAGTGACCGCCGTCTGGGTGATTTTCTGCTTGATCTTGCCCGTCTGGGCGTCGGCCAGGTAGAGGTCGATGGCGAACAGGTCGCGGGTCGACAGGAACATGATCCACCGGCCGTCGGGGCTCAGGACGGGCGAGATGTTGTAGACATTCATCTCTGTTCCCTTGAACAGGACCTTGCTCGCGGCTTCGGTCAGCTGGGTTTCCTTGAGCACGGGCTCATAGGCCTTCTGGCAAGCTGCCAGCCAGTCCTTGGAGAGGGCGTCGTACTTGACGCCCAGAACCCTGGTGACCACGGCTTCGAGTTCGCCCGACCGGCCTACGCTCCGCATCAGGCGGGGAATTGTCTCATCGCCCCAGCGTCCGGTGATATAGGACCAGACGGCCTGACCGTAACGGTAAGGAAAGTATTTATAAGGATTGTTGAGCTTCTTGAGGGTCGGCAGGTCCTTCCTTTCCCAGGCGTCCCGCATCCACATGGCGGTGTTCGGGTCGACGGGTCCGATCGAGACGTATTCCGCCAGGCCTTCGATGAACCAGAGCGGCAGGCGGGCGAGGGCAGCCCCGGCCTCCATGCCGCCCCCGGGCCCCCGGCCGGACGTCATATCGTACTGGAAGGCGTGAATGAGCTCGTGGCCGATGACATGGTCGGTCTCGGCCGGCGAGGTGCCCACGGGGAGGACGACCCGGCGCTTGAGGGGCTCGGTGAAACCGCCGGTGCCCTCGCTGATGGCCTCGCTGGTGGTCGTCGTCTGCTGAAAATCGGGGCTGCTTGAGTAGAGAATCAGTGTCTGCCGGCCTCGCAGCTCGTGGTTGAGGATGCGGGTGATCCGGGCGTACCATCGCTCGGCCATCCTGGCCGATTGCTCGGCCACCGCCCTGAACTCCGGATAGAAATAGACATCGAAATGCTTCGTCTTGATGATCCGGAAATTGAACTTCTGATATTGGACCTTGTTCCGCCCGAAATATTGGGCCGCTCCGTCGGAGACCGTCAAGGCGAGACTCGCGACGAGAATCAAGAACGATATCAGAATGCGCCGGTTTCCCGAGGTCGTCATGGCTTTATACCTCCATCCTTCATCAACGCCTCCCCTGGGCCAGGGCTGCGAAAAGCCTTCGGTTTCCAGGAAATCTTATCAGATGGGGGGCCGTTGCGCAATCAGCGCCGGTTGGCCGCCCGTTCCAAGACTTCCCGGCCCGGACCTTCAACAGCCGGCCCGCCGCGGAAGCGTCATATTTCATGGCCTATAATCCATTTCGCCCCCTTAATAAGCAAGTTTTGTGCCAGAAACAAATGCCCATGGTACGGAAGGAGAAAGGCGATTTCAGTCAGGGCCTGTCCTACGGGAGGGACACCTGTCCCAGAATCCCGGACCGGACGTCCCCATCAACGCTCTATTTTGTTGAACCAAGCGATATCCTGGAGCGGCTTTCTTTTCTTCTGACCCTGGGGCCTGGTCTCAGGATAGCCCAGCGAAAGGAGGCAGACGATTTTGTAGCGCCTGGGGATCTTGAAAAACCTGCGGGCCCGGCGGATGTTGAACCACCCGACCCAGCAGGCGCCCAGGCCCAGCTCCTCGGCCTGGAGGACGAAATGCTCTCCGGCGATCCCGATGTCGATGAGATAGAAAGGCACGCCCTGGATGCGCCGGCCCAGGCGGTTGGCGACGAAGTCGAGCCGGGCCAGGACGAGAACAAGGACGGGCGCCCGTCCTGCGAAACGGGACATAGCATAGATTCCCGAGAACACTTCCGAGGCAAACCGGTCTTTGAGGACGGGCTCATCGACCACCAGGAACCGCCAGGGTTGGACGTTCTCGGCGGAGGGGGCCAGCCGGGCGGCCTCGAGGCAGGCCAGGACCTTCTCCCGCTCCAGCGGTCTGTCGTGATACCTCCGGACACTGCGGCGATTTTCGACCAGCTCCTGAAAAGGCGTGCGCGTCATCGTCCTCACCTCCGGCCTACACTATCCGGGAAGGCGGGCCGAAAATCAACCCCGCCGGCGTTTGTCCCGGGACGAGGATTTCCGCTACAATGCCGGTGTGGAAAAATCGAGGTGTCGAATTCAGGTTTATGCCGTGGCCGTATTCTTGTCGTTCTTTGGCCAGGTCCTGAACGCTCAGCCGAGGCAATCGGGATTGGGACTGGTCCTCGTCGACCCGTCCGGGCTGACGGGCAAGACGTGGCTGGGCAGCGGCCAGGCCCTAAGCGGGGCTGTCGGCTGGTCGGCGGAAAAGGGACACTACCTCCACCTCCAGGCCGATTATCTGTTCCATGACCGGCGGGTCGCGGGAGACAGAAACCTTGACCTCGACGCCTATGTGGGAGTCGGGGGAAAAATCATTTTCCGGGATTACGAGGTCGCCTGGCTTCGGATCCCGCTGGGTCTCGACGTCCGGTTGAATAAAGCCCCCTTCAATTTTTTCTTCGAGCTCGCCCCGGCCTTCAACTTCCAGACGGTCCGGATGTCCGGTGCTTTCGGCTTCCGGTACCTATTCGGCTCCTGAACGGAAGCACCTCCATTTATGTGATGGCGATAAGTTAGATGAAGGGTGGCGCGGCGTGGGTGCCCCCCGCCGACCTCTCCTGAGACACTGACCTTTCTCCCTCCCTTCGAATCAGGGAGGGATCTCGAAACAGGAAAGTGTCTCCGTCAAGGTCCGACGGGGGATCGCCGCGACAGGACCCCAATATCATGGCTAACGATAACAGAAATGGAGGCGCCTACCTTTTCAAAACCGGATTTGCGGGCGCCGGTCTTTTCTGGTATAGTCAGTGCCATTCGACGTGGTCACATGTTTTTATCATTCAAGAAGGAGGAAGCCGTGAAGAAATCTCTGACTCTTTTACTGGTCATCGCCATGTCGTGTCTGGTGGGCGCAGCCTGCGGGAACAAGGCCGCTTCGCCCCAGGCCGGCTCGGCCAAGGGCGCCGACATGCTCTCTCTCTTCCCCAAGGACACGCGCGGCCTGCTCGTCGTCGATGTCCGCCGGATCATGCAGACCGAGGGAGCGGCCAAGGCCATCAAGGACAACGAGAAAAACGAGAAATACGTCAAATTTGTCCAGGAGACCGGCATCGACCCCCAGAAAGATATCTTTTTCTTTGCCGGGGCGATGATGGGCGACCTCAATCAGAAAAGCCCGGACGGGGCCGCCATGATCAACGTGAAATATGACAAGGCCAGACTCCTGGAGATGATCCGGAAAGAGAAGGGCGAGTTCACGACGGCCGACTACAACGGCGTGACCGTCTACCAGTTCATCGGCGAAGACAAGAAACCGATGAGCGGCGTCTTCCTGGATGAATCGAACATCCTGGCCGGCTCCGATGCCGGAGTCAAGAAGATGGTCGACGTTTACCAGAAGAAGGCGGACAGCGTCGTCAAGAACCCGGAGATGACCTCCCTGCTCAAGGGCATGAACACCTCCGCCATGGTCTGGGGCGGCGTGGCCGTTCCTCCCGAAGCCATGCAGAAGGCCTCGTCCCAGAACCCCATGCTGGGCGCCTTCTCCAACATCCAGTCGCTGCTGCTGTCCGTCGATTACAAAGACGAGACGCTGGTCACCGAGATCAAAGCCATGGGCCCCGACGCGGCCAAGAACAAGGACATGGCCGATACGCTCAACGGTTTCAAGGCGCTGGGCTCGGGCGCGGCCGCCAAGGAGCCGCTGGTGGGCCAGCTTCTGAGCAAAATCGAGATCGTCGCCGGCGCCGACAATGTGAAGCTCGTCGCCCGCATCCCGAACGAACTCATTCAGAGCCTGAGCGAGAAGGCGAAGGCCAAGAAGACCGAGCCGCCGGCCGAACCGAAGACCGAACAGCAATAAGGCCGGACTGAGGACGGAACCGGGATCAGTCCTCGAGAATATACTCTTTTTTTGAGAAGACCAGGCCGGCCAGGGTCAGGCAGGCCGTCGTGACCAGGCCGAGAACCAGCAGGGATAACCCCGGCGGAGTCGGCTCCAAACGAAACGTGAGGAAGGCGAACCGCCCTGCCGGCGGGGACGGCAGAAACGACTTGAGGTAATGGGCGATGGCCAGCCTTTGGGTCGAGCCGGGGAAGTACTGAATCACATTCTCCCAGCCGAAGCTGAACAAGAGACCGAAGAAAACCGACCTTTTCAGGGCGCTCCCGAAAAACGTGAAGAGCGCCCCGTACGAGACCAGGCCGAACACGAGAACACCCAGATAGCGCGGCAGGGCCAGGACCGCCCGGCCGGACAGGCTGTCAAAATTGAGGATCAGGAACGACAGGATGAGACCGAACGAGGTCATGGCGGCGGCGATGGCGGTGTACGCCCCGTACTTGCCCAGGACGATGGCCGATTTCGGGAGCGGCCGGGTCGTCAGGTAGGGCAGCGTCTTCCCCTCCACTTCCTCCGAGCACACCGACGTCCCGTAGAAAAGCGCCAGCACGAGGATGATCATCTGGAGATAGAAGAACATGATGATGTTGGTGAACAGGTAAAGCCCGGTGGCCGGCGTCCGGCCGGAAAACAGGGAGTTGAGCCGGATGATCAGGGCGACGGCCACGGGCAGCTGGCTGAACAGGAAAAAGAACTTCGTCCGGCGCGCCTTCCGGCTCAGCTTCCAGAATACCGAAAAGACGCGTTCGAGCGAATCCAGGTACGGGCTCATTTTCCCACCAGATAATCGAAAACCGCCTGCAGGTTGTCATCCGGCGAAGTGATCTCCTCGACCTTGACGGCATCGGAGACGATGAGCCGGCCCAGGCGGCCGAAGAATTCATCGCGGTCGTTGGTTTCGACCAGGAGCGACCTGCCGTCGGCGCCAAAATCCACCTTGAGAACATGGCCGTCGGCCAGGAACCGGGCGGCCAGGGACCGCGGCTCGGGGCAGCGGATCGAAACAAGATGCGGATGGCTGTCGATCAGGTCGCGGATTTCATGGATATCCCCCCGGGCAAAGATCTTGCCCTGGTGAATCAGGACGATGGTCCGCGTCAGCGCCTCGATCTCGGGCAGGACATGGCTGGAGACGATGATCGTCCTCCCCTCCCCCCGGAACTCCCGGACCAGGCGGATGAGCTTGCGTTTGCCCAGCGGGTCGAGCCCGTTCAGGGGCTCGTCGAGGATGATGATCTCCGGGTCGTGGGCGATCGCCTGGGCGAACTTCAACCGCTGGCGCATGCCCCGGCTGTAAGCTTTGATCAGGCGGTCGCCGTCCCCGCGAAGGTCGACGGTCCCGAGCGCCCGCTCGGCCCGCGTCCGCGCCTCGCCCGCCGAAAACCGGTGCAGGCGGAGCAGGCTGGTCACGAACTCCCGTCCGGTCATCTCCTCGTAGAAGGCATCCTGTTCCGGACAGAAACCGATGCGCGAGTAGAGCGAGGCGTCCCCCCGGACCGGGCGGCCGAGGATGGTGACCTCGCCGATGCTGGGCTTGATCTGGCCCGTCAGGAGCTTAAGAAAGGTGGATTTGCCGGCGCCGTTCGGCCCGAGCAGGCCGGTGACGCCGGGCTCGATCTCGAGCGTGACGTCGCTTAGGCCGAGGACGTTGCCGTACCATTTGGCTAGGTTTCGGGCGGCGATGACCGGCGTCACTTCACGACCTCCACGCTCCGGACTCTTTTGTTGACGACCAGCCAGGCCGCCGCCCCGACGGCCGCCAGGATCAGAATCGACCAGCCCGCGGGGATATCGTAGGGGAGCTTCTGTCGGAACAGGAAGGCGCCCGCCTGCTGCAAGTTGGCCTTGAGGGAGAGCAGCGCGAAGGCGGGGTTCTTGAAATTGCCGTAAAAGATCCCGAACAGGATGTCGGACACGAGGTAGACCGCGAAGAGGAGGATCGAAACGTACCGCCGGTTCCGGCTCAGCGAGGACAGGAGCAGGGTGTAGAGGCAGAAAAACGCGGTGACCGCGGCCGAGTAGGCCGCGACCGACAGCAGGATCCAGGGATAGTCGGCAATAAAGCGGAAGCTTCCGGAAAACAGGAGCTTGAAGATGATGAAGGCCAGGCCCGGCAGGAGGGTCAGGCTCAGCAGCAAGGCCACCAGGACCGAGGCTTTGCCGGCCAGGTAGTCGCGCTTTTCGAGCGGCCGCGAAAAATAAAGCTGGAGCGCGTTGTGGCGGAGGTCGTCGGCGACCAGCCCGGCCCCGCCGACCACCATCAGCATGACCATCATGAAGAGCAGGAAGTCCGAAGTGTAATAGGTCTTGAAGAACGCGGGGTTGACCTCCAAGAGCTGCGAAGAGCCGCGGATCATGTACCGGAACTCGCCGATCCGCTCCGATATGTAAATCCCCACCAGAAACACGAGCGCCGGGATGAAGGAGCCGAAGTACAGGAACTTGAAGCCCTTCTTTTTGAAGGCCAGCCGGAGGCCGAGGCGGGTGATGGGCCACCAGGCGAAGCGCCGCTCGCGGAGGGGGCCCTCCCAATGGAAATACCCCTTTTCCCGGATGGTCATCAATCGACTCCCACCGCCCGGGCGAACAGGTCCTCGAGGGAGGTCTGGCTCCGGACAAAATGCCGGACCTGGAGGCCTTCCTCGTCGGCGGCCCGGAAGATGTTCAGGATTTCGCCCTGGGGGGGCACATAAACCCTGAGGAGCCCCTCCTCGGTGGCCTCGACCGGCCAGCCCAGCCGGCCGATCCGGTCGATGAGCCTCTGTTCGTCCCCCTTGACTTTCAACTCATAGAGCCGGAAATCGAGCCGGCGCAGCTCGCCGATCTTCCCGTGCGCCGCCAGCCGGCCCTTGTTCAGGATGACGACGTCGGAGCAGACGGCTTCGATATCGGAAAGAATGTGCGAGCAGATGAGCACGGAGATATCCTTCTTCGAGGAGATGTCCAGAATGAGGTCCAGGACCTCCTTCCGGCCCTGGGGGTCAAGGTTGCTCGTCGGCTCGTCCAGAAACAGGAGCCGGGGGTCGTGGACGATGGCCTGGGCCAGCTTCAGGCGCTGCTTCATGCCGGCGGAGTAGGTCTCGAGAAGGCGGTACCGCGATTCGCCGAGGCCCACGTAAAAAAGGACGTCGTGGGCCCGTTTCATGGCCTCCTGGCGGGGCATGCCGGAGAGCTCGCCGAAAAAGGAGGTGAACGAAACGGCATCCATTCCGGGAATCAGGCAGTCGTCCTCGGGCATGTAGCCCACCTGACGCCGGATCAGCCGCTGTTCGAACCGGATATCGCGGCCGAAGACCCGGCCCTCGCCCCGCTGCGGCCTCAGGAAACCGAGGAGAACCCGGAGAAGCGTGCTCTTGCCGGCTCCGTTCGGGCCCAGCAGCCCGACGGCTCCTTCATCGAGGCTCAAGCTGACGCCGTCGATGGCCATGATCGGACCGTAAGAGAAATGAAGGTCCTTGACCTCGATGATCACCCGTCAATCTCCCTGTCCACCAGGACGACCATTTCTATAGACGTTAACATGGCGATGGAAGTTCAATCCCGCCCCGACGCGGCCGCTCCACGAGCGTCCCTTCGCCTTGAACCAGGGCCCGGTAGGCCTTCACGACGCGGTCCCAGTTGTCCTCCCGGTCCAGGGCCCAGAACCGCCCCATGACCGTGACGAGCTCGCCGCAGCCGATCTCGCCGGCCCTGGCCATCACTTTGTCGACGTAGATCGCGCCGCTCTCCGGTCGCTCGCCCCGGCGGCCGATCAGGGCGTGGATGAAGACCCGATCCAGGCCCTTCAGCCTGGCCATCTCGAGGAGGGCGAAAAGATGATCGATCGTGCCGTGCGAGCTGTAGTGGGAGACGATGCCCAGGAGGTGAAGGGCCCGCCGGCTGGCTATGGCGCGCTCCATGGCGGCGCCGAGGACGGGGTTCTTGAAGAAACTCCCGTCCTGGATGGACCGGTCGATCCTCACCCGGTCTGAGAGCACCCGGCGGCCGGCGCCAAGATGAAGATGCCCGGCTTCGGAGTTGCCCACCGTGCCGGGGGGCATGCCCACGGCCTCGCCGCTCGACCCGAGCACGGCATGAGGACACTCCCTCCAGAGCCTGTCGAAATGGCGCGTGCGGGCCTCATGGATCAGGTTGCCCCGCTCGTCCTCCCGCAGCCCCCAGCCGTCCAGGATGAGAAGGACAAGAGGGGCCCCGTCGCCGGCCGCCGGCCGCCCGCCGCCGACGAGGCTCCGTCCGGTCATCTGGGGCGGGGCGTCGATTCCCAAAAGATAAAGCACCGAGGGAGCGACATCCGCCAGCTCGCCGTCTCCGCGGACCGTCGTCTCCCCGGCCCGTCCGGAAAAATCCGCCAGGATGAATGGCACGGGATTCCTGGTATGGCCGGTGTTGATGGTCCCGTCCGGGTAGAGCCATTCCTCGACGGTCCCGTGATCGGATGTCACGAGCAGAGTGACGCCACCGGCGCGGCAGGCCTCGCTGATCTGTCCGAGGGCGGCGTCCACGGCCTCGACGGCCTCCAGGGCGGCCGGCTTGTTTTCGATGTGGCCGACGACGTCGACATTGGCCAGGTTGGCGATGATCAGTCCGAAGGCCCGGTCATCAAGCCGGGCCCTGATCTCTTCAACGACCGCGCGGGCGCTCATTCCGGGCGTCAGCGCATAGGAGGCGACCCCCGGGGGCGACGGCACGATGAACCGCGATTCGCCCGCGAAGACGTCGTCGTTTTTGCCGTTCAGGAAATAGCCGATGTGGACGGCCTTCTCCGACTCGGCCACCTTGGCCACCCGGAGACCCGACCGGGTGATGACCTCGGTGAGCGTATTCTGAAGCCTCTCCTCCGGCGGAAACGCGACTTCCGCGTCCAGGGTCCGGTTGTAGGAGATCATTGTCACCCACTGAACCCGGGGATGCCGGCCCCTGGGGAACTCGTGGAAGCGGGCCTCGGTCAGGCTCCGCGACAGCTCGACCTCCCGCTCACCCCTGATGTCATAGAAAATGACGCTGTCGCCGGTCCTGAGGCGGCCGGCCGGCCTCCCGGAGCGCGAGGCCGCGATGATCGGCTCCAGGGATTCGTCCTCCTGGCCGGCCCGATAGGCGTCCCGCACGGCCTGGACGAGTGAGTTATTCCTGGTGATTGTCGTCTTCCGGCTCATCGCGTTATAGAGAAAGACTTAATAATATAGGGACCCGGGCCCCCGAAGTCAACGACGGCCGGAAACGTCCTGGAGAGCCAGGCGGCCCACCAAGCCGACGGGGTCGACCCGGCTCTGGCGCAGGCGGGCGCTCCAATGGAGGTGAGGGCCGGTGGAGCGTCCGGTGCTCCCGGCCAGACCGATGACCTGCCCCTTCTTCACGTCGTCTCCGCGCTTGACCTTGAGCTCCGAAAAATGGCAGTAAACGGTCAGCAGGCCGAGTCCATGGTCGATGATCACCGTCTGTCCTGAAAAATAGAGGTCGCGCGACAGGACCACCCGTCCGGAATTGGCGGCCCGGACGGGCGCGCCGGCGGGCGCGGCGATGTCCACGCCCGCGTGGGGAGAGCGGGGAACACCGTTGTAGACACGCCTTTCCCCGAAATTGGGCGCCAGTTCGCCTTCGTGAGGAATAGTGAACGGCCCTTCACCCCGCCATCGCGGAGTCGCCATGCCGTAGATCAGGCTCAGAAGCTCGGCCTCCCGCTTGATCCGGTCCTCGACCGCCCTCGGCGGCCTGACATATTTTTCCGGGACGGTGAGTTTTTTCAGGGGAAACTGTCTGGGCTCAACGGTTAAGGAAGAGGCGGCGCTCTCGGTCCGGCCGTCGGCATAAACGACCGAGAGCGACAGGGCCGTGGTCCCCGGCTCGAGGCCGAGATCGAGGCCCAGCAGGCCGAACGGCTCGAGATCGCTCCCCGATGGCCCCAGGTGAATCGTCTCCTTTCCCAGGCCCAGGGAAACCCGTTTGACTCCCGGCGCCGGCGTCAGCCGGGCGACGATGATTCCCCCGGGGGCCAGGGCCGTGGCCTCCAGATCCACCCGGGTGCCGAGGGCGGTCGCGATCGAAAAGACCCCGGCGCCGAGTGATGGAACGGCCGGCGCCAGTAACGACAGTATTAAAGCCAACCTCTTCCAGCGCACGCGCTCAGGCCCCCCTTCTCAGAACCTGGCCCGCCAGGACTCCCGTGTGGCGGTTGTGATCGACGGTGACGCGGCCGTTGACGATCACGAACCCGATGCCCTCGGGATACTGATGCGGGTCTTGCCAGGTGGCATTGTCCTTTATCCTTTCCGGGTCGAACACCACGAGGTCGGCGTGATACCCGGGCTTGAGCGCGCCCCTTTTGGAGAACCCGAAACGCGCCGCCGGCAGGGACGTGATCTTCCTGATCATCGCTTCGAGCGGCAGGAGCTTCTCGTCGCGGACGTATTTGCCCAGCGTCCGGGGAAATGTGCCGTAGCTCCGGGGATGCGGCTTGTTCCGGCTCAGGATCCCGTAGGGGGCGACCGCCGAACCGTCGCAACCCACCCCCACCAGGGGATGGGAAAGGATCCTCTTGAGGTTGTCCTCGTTCATGATGAAGGTCACCATCCCGACATTATCCCTCTCCTCGAGGATCAGGTTTTTCATAAAGATATAAGGATCCAGGTCCGCCTCGCGGGCCGCCCGGGAGATGTCCAGGCCCTGGAGGCGGCGGTTCTTTTCCGAGACGACCGACGAGATCACGACGTTCTCCCAGGAGCCGAGCTTCTTCCGCTGTTCTTCGAGGTGGCCGCGGAGCCTCGGTTCTAGCGCCTGGTCCCGGAGCCGGTCCAGGAAATCCCCGGTGGTTCCTTCCTTCGCCCAGGCCGGAAAGTAGAAGCTCAAGCCGGTGGAAGCGGCGATGTAGGGGTATCTATCGCAGAAGACGTCAAGGCCCTCCCGCCGGGCCTGCTCGAGCCCGGCCAGGGCCACGTCGAGCTTCGGCCAGTTGCGAAGGTAGGCCGTTTTGAAGTGCGAGATCTGGAGCTTCACCCCCGAAGCGCGCGCGGCCGCGATCGATTCATCCAAAGACTCCAGGAGGCCGTCGCCTTCGTCCCGCATGTGGGTCGCATAGACGCCCGAGAAACCCGCCACCACGCGGCACAGTTCGATGATCTCCTCCGGCCGGGCAAACCCGCTCGGCTGGTATTCGAGCCCGCTCGACAGCCCGAACGCGCCGGCCCGCAGGTGTTCCGAGAGCAGGCCCT
>Ga0154742_1011_pt1 | contig 88798 bp, 64 predicted proteins | sample Rifle2008BG16ft_FD_105750 | JGI IMG/M metagenome (GOLD analysis project Ga0154742, IMG submission 105750) | Candidatus Aminicenantes bacterium RBG_16_63_16 | reverse complement strand
CCACTCGCAGGCTGTATTCGGCATACAAGTTGCCAAACCAGAGGAACGGCATCCGTCCCAGGTTTCCACGGTTATAGGGCATATAATTGCCGTCGAGATTCCAGTACTCGGTGAGCGGCGTCCCGCTCATGGCGTTGACCAGGGCGCCGACGGTCAGGCGGAAGGGAAAGGTGTAAGCGCCGTAGAGCTTGAAGACGTGGGGACGGTCCGTGGCCAGAGGTCCGTCGATCGGATTCAGGTTCTTGTCATACGCGAGGAACCACATGTCGAAGTTCCGCTCGACGTTCGGGCTGTTCCTGGCCCCACCAGCCGCGAAAAGTTCGTCGGAGCTGGCGAGGCCGGAATAGTTGCCCGTGAGCCGGCTCCAGGTGTAGGAGAAACCTCCCAGCCAGCCGTTGGAAAATCTCTTGTCCAGGCTGATATTGAGGCCCCAGTACTCCCGCTTGGCTTTGGGAGTGGCAAGGTACTTGGCGTCGAATCTCCCGCCGTCCGCCGTCGACCGGGAATATCCGTAGCCGGGATTTGAAGTGTAATAAATGATATCCCCCCCGCTGATGACTCCGACGTCCTCGACGGCGTAGCGAAGGTGCTTCTGGACCAGGCGCGCCGTCGCGGAGAGGTTCTCCATGAGCTTTTTCTCGATGCCGAACGAGAATTCCCGCTGGCTCATCGGCTTCAGGCTCGGGTCGACAGTATCAATGATGACTTCCCGCCAGTCGACGATCCTCATGAACGTTCCGGGATAGTATCCGCCTTTTCCGATCTTATCCCACTCGTAGGTGTCGAGCGTATAATAGGCGGTCTTCCACCTAAACCCTCCGAATGTGTTGGCCGCTGAATAAAGCTTCATGACATCAAAATAGAGCCCGTAGCTTCCGAAGATCTTAAGGTTGGCGTCCCCGAAGACGTCAAAGACGAACCCCAGGCGGGGGGCCAGCTTATCTCCGAACTTGAACTCGATCGGTTTGATCCCTTTGAGCGCCGGGTCGTCCGTGTAGCTCGGGAGATATTCTCTCTCCGTCCGGATGCCGAGGTTCAGGGTAAGCCGGCCCTTGATCGTCCAGCTGTCCTGGAGGTAGAGCGCCCAGCGGTCGGAATGGACCTTGTAGAAAAAGCCGTACGGACCCGTGGCTTCATTCCCCGACACGGCATAATAGCCATATTTACCTTGACCATAGTTAGTTCCCAAATAGATGAACGGCCGGCCCCAGACCAGGCTGATGTTTGGGCAATCCGGATACTTAAAGCCGTCCTGCCAATCCTCGGCCGTCCCCACCCATTGGGCTCCGAACTTCCAGGCGTGCTCTCCGGCAAAGTTGAGGTAATAAGTCAGGTCGCCGCCAACAAAGGATCTCTGAACCTCGTCCCTTTCCGTTACGTAGAGCTGAACCCCCGGCATGCTGGCCCAGCCCCTTGGCCTGACATACTCGGCGGGGACGTTCGGATAAATCGAGATGCCCAGGCCGCCATGAGCGTAGCGGGGCGACTTGGGCTGGACAAGCTGGCCGGTCATGTTGTTGTAAAAGGTCCCTCCCCTGAGGCTGAACAGCATGTTATTCCCGAAGGTGAAGTCGGCGTAAGCGGCGGCCGTCCAATATGGGAAGCGAAATCCATAATCCGGCCAGACATCGGCCGGGTTGCCCGTGCCGTCCCGGGGCGGCAGCTCGCCCTTATAATTATAGAAATTGCTCACGAAGCTCGCGCCCAATCGCACGAACCGGAAAGGCTGGGCTGTCAGTTTAACCTGGGAATTCCAGAAGTAGTCTCGCTTTGTGAAGTCTCCGTCAATTAGCGAGGGGTCGAATTTGACGTGTCTTATCGTCTGATTATAAACGGGGAGCAGCGAGCCGAAAAACCAGAGCCTGTCCTTGATGATGAATCCGCCGAGGTTGAACCCGGCCTCGTACCGGTCGACCTTGTCCTTGCCGTAGAGATCCTGATAGTTGACATACTCGGCGAGGGTGATGTCATAGAGGCCGAGGCGGAGAGTGTCCCTTTCTTTTCCGTTCAACCGGGAGCCGCTGTAGTAACCGAGGACATCCCCGTGGAACGCGTTCCCGCCCTGGCGGGTGATGACCTGGATGACGCCGCCCAGCGAGCCGCCGAACTCCGCCTGGTAGCCGCTGGCCTTGACCTGGACTTCGTCAACGAACTCGAAGGCCACGCCCTGGCCGCGGACGCCCACATAAGGATTGGTGATGTCGGTCCCGTCAACGTAGAACATGTTCTCGGCGCCCGAGGCGCCGTCGACCGAGATGCCCGAGAGCAGGCGCTCATTCTGGACGCCGGGGACGGCGCCGACCAGGCTGTCGAAGTCGCGCCCGCGCGGCAGGGCGGAGAAGACTTCTTTGGTCATCGTCATGCCCTTGACCGTGCTCTTGACATCGACGAGCGGCGACTGGCCGATGACCGTGACCTGCTCTTCAAGCGCGCCGAGCTGCATGGAGACGTTCAGCTTGACGCTCTGCTCGAGCTCGACGATGATCCCGTCGCGGGTGACGGCCTTGAAGCCCTGGAGCGCGAAGGTGACCTTGTAGATTCCGGGCGTCAGGGCGAAGACGCGATAAACGCCGTTCTCATCCGAAACGGCCGCGCCCTTGCCGACGAGCTTCGGGCTCGTCGCTTCAACACTCACGCCGGGGAGCGGCGTCCCCTGCTCGTCAGTGACCGTGCCGAACATTTTGCCCGTGGGAGCTTGGGCGAGAAGGTTCGTGCCGGAGAGCAAAAAGAAGTAGATCGCGATTCCGAGCAGCCCAAAGTAAGATCGCAGCAGACATGAGAATGCTGGTCTCGGTCGTCCCATCCTCTTCCTCCTTTATCGGCAATAAAGGAAGAAAGAAACCGGCGGCGCGGTCGATACAGCTTCAGGACGGGTTTCCGGCGGTCACCGCCACTTCCCTTCGTCCGCGAATATCATCTATATCAGGGAGCAAAGTCAAGCATAATATGGGTACGATTCTGGCCACGGGGGCGCCGCGTTATCCCACCTTGAAGCACCTCATCGAGACCGAGCGGTTTTGAAAACCCTCATGGATGAATTCCAGCTCATCGCTTTTTTCCTGGAGGCCGATGGCGAAGATCATCGGGAGGTAGTGGTCGAGAGTCGGCACGGAAAGTGACGTCGCCCGGCTCATGTTCTGGCAATCGAGCAAGCCCGTGTGATTTCCGTCAAACAGGTCGCGCTTCAACTTCTCGTCAAACTCGACCGCCCAATCATAGGGTTGGGCGTCCATGTGATTCATGTCGACCACCCGCAGGTTGTGGACGATATTGCCGCTGCCGATGATCAGGATGTCCATGTCCCTCAAGGATTTGAGCTGTCCGGCCAAGTCATAAAAGAACCGCAGGGTTTGCCGGTTCCACCCGTTATAAGGCGAGTAGTCCAGGCTCATCTCGATGACCGGGATGTCGGCCCGGGGATAGATGTGCCTCAAGACGGCCCAGGCGGCGTGGTCCAGTCCCCAGGAATCATCGCATTTTATGGGCGGCTTTTTCACCGCCTCGGATATCTGCCGGGCATCGTCCGGAGAGCCCGGGCTGGGATAGCTGAGGCGGTAGAGCTCATCGGGAAATCCATAGAAGTCATATATCGTCCTGGGCTTTTTTGCGGATGTCACGAATGTGCCGTCGGTCAGCCAGTGGGCGGAAATGACGAGGATCGCTCTTGGCCTGGGAAGCTCTTTCCCCAATTCCGTCAGGCGCCGCGTATAGTCGTTCTTCAAGATGATGTTCATCGGCGAACCATGGCCGATGAATAGAACCGGCATTTTCATGGCAAAACCTCCGGACTATCGCTCCCCGATTAAACCCGCATGACTCTCCGATGATAGGCGGGCTATTTTTTGGGGGATAGTCGCGACCTACCGACGAGACGATTGCTTAAAAGTCGGATCTCGTCAAGATGATGAGCGCAGATATCGAAGAGCTCATCAGGGCTGATTTCGTGATAGAAATGAACCATCCGGTTCCGATAGCCGGCCATCTGTCTGAGAAGATCGGCATCCTTACGAGTGAGGATTTTTTTCTCGAAAAGCCCGTCGGCGATTTCCTTATACTCAGCGGCGGGATGGGCGAATTTACGGGCCAGCACGTGCCGCCCGATATCGAACAGGGCTTCCAAAGCCCTCCTCAGATAGGACTCGGCGGCGGCGACATTGTGCGGATTGCGCAAGAATTCATTTTTATCTTGAATGGGGAGGTCTCTTATGGCCTCTATCATCTGCTTGATCCACAGGACGCGCTGGACGACGACCCGCTCGTTGATTTTTCCGGCGGTCACTTCCGCATCTCCAGGAGAAGATCCCTCTTCATCCGTTCGTAGGGAGCGAGTTCGGCCGCCAGCCGCATGATATAGAGCTGGTACTCTGCCTCGTACCGATCGTCTTCGGCATAGAGCAGTTCCCCCTCGACGATTTCGACCGCCAGCATGACCGGGGCTTCCGGCAGCGTCACCACATCCACCCTCGGCACCCGGAAGAGGTCTTCAAAAAAAACGGCGATCTTAACCTTCTCCTCGACGCTGAGAGGCCTCTCGGGCTTCAGGCCGATATCGAGGTCGGAGGAAGAGGCCGGTCGAGGGTCTTTTTTCCCGTGGACCAAGGCACGGGCCTCTTTTGCCCGGCTGCCGAAGGCGTAGATGAGCTGGAGATGGTACCGATTCGCCAACTTTCCTATTTTTTCCTTGAACTTGCTCACGTCGGCCCTCGCTCGACAACACGATTCTATCACGGCGGCATAACGTGTCAATTTTTGTTTTGTCGGGCTTGCTTTCGGAACAACCTGATTCTTAGCATCACGTTTGACAGGCTCTCTCCAAGTTGATACCCTTTGGCCAACTTAGCGATAGGCAAACCGGATGGCGGCAAACTGCCCGAAATGTGGGTCTGAGAACAAGGACGGGGCAGTCTTCTGCGCGAAGTGCGCGACCAGAATTCGTAGACATGTTCCGGGTTCTCCGGAATTTGACACGAGTCCCCAAAATCCAGGTGCAGGCTCAGTGGGGGACCAGGGCGGGACCGGGATGAAGGGGGCAAAGTTCGATTCCAAACCGTCCCTCTATGTCACCAGGACGCTGGAATCGGCACCCGAAGGTCTGGGCAAGGGGGAGCTTTTTGCCGGGCGGTTTGAGCTTATCGAAGAGCTCGGCGCCGGCGGGATGGGGATCGTCTATCGCGCCTATGACAAGAAGGTCGGAGAGGAGATCGCCCTCAAGGTCCTGCATCCTGAGATCGCCTTGGATGAGCGGACGGTCGACCGCTTCCGGAACGAGATAAAACTCGCCCGCCGGATCAGCCACCGGAACGTCTGCCGGAGCACGAGCTCCACGAAGAAGGGAAGACCCTCTTCATCACGATGGAGTATGTGTCCGGGCAGGACTTGAAGGGACTGATCAAAGAAGCGGGAGCGCTAACGACGGGACGGGCGCTCTCGATCGCCAAGCAGGTGGCGGAGGGGCTGTGCGAGGCGCATAACCTGGGCGTCATCCACCGAGATCTCAAGCCGCAGAACTTCATGGTGGATAAAGAGGGGACCGCCAAGATCATGGACTTCGGGATCGCTCGGTCGCTGCGGGCGGCCGGGATGACGGCCGAGGGCATGATCATCGGGACGCCGGAGTACATGGCGCCGGAGCAGGTCGAGGGACTGGAGGCCGACCAGCGCACAGATATCTACGCCATGGGGGCGATTCTCTTCGAGATGGTGACGGGCCGGGTTCCGTTCGAAGGCGACTCTCCTCTATCGGTCGCTTACAAGCATAAGAACGAGCCGGCCCCCCCGCCGCGCAAATTGAACGCCGAGATCCCCGAACCGTTCAACAAGCTGATCCTCCGGTGCCTAGAGAAAGAAAAGGACAACCGGTATCAGACGGCCGAGGAACTATTGGCGGACCTCATCCGCGTTGAAGACGGCCTGCCGATCTCGGAGCGAGTGGCGCTCCCGGCGCGACCGACCATCCGCATCGCCCGGGAGAAGGCGACCGGTGTGAAGCGCTTCCTCATCCCCGCGCTCGCCGTCCTCGTCCTGGCCCTCGCCACCATCATTGCCCTTCGCGTTCTCCCCAAGAAGCCGCCGCTCGTGACCGCTTCCGCCTCGGGCAAGCCGTCTATCGCCCTTCTCTACCTCGAGAACTTGACGGGCGACCCGGGCCTCGAGGTCTGGAAGACCGGCCTGGCCAAATTGCTGACCATGAGCCTGTCCGAATCAAAACTCGTCTCGGTGCTTGATGAAAACAGCACCTATGGAATCCTAAAAAGGCTCAAGCTGGATGAAGCCGCCAAGTACACGCGTGAAGACCTGGTGAAAATAGCCGACGAGGCGGGGGTGGGCTACACCGTTAGCGGCAGCCTGATGAAGGCGGGCGAAAGCATCATTATTATGCTAACTCTCCAGAAGCCGCGTGCCGGAGAGGTCGCCTCCCCGATCAAGCTGACTTGCCGGAACGGTGCGGAAATCTATTCTAGGACCGACGAACTCGCGGCCCAGATCAAGTCCGCCCTGGACCTTTCGGCGGCCCAAGTCGCCGCCGATAAGGGTGTTGACATCAGCGGGATCACGGCTTCCCCCGAAGCTATGAAATACTACCTGGAAAGCCTGGCCTGCTTCAACAAAGTTGAATATGGCAAGATGAGGCTCCTCGCCGAAAAAGCCGTCGAGCTCGATCCGGACTTCGCCCTTCCCTACCTTCTCTTGATGATCTCGCCCGGGCCGGGAGGAGTGACCAAATCCCGAGAATACGCCAACAAGGCCTTTGAGCTTAGGGAAAGGCTCCCTCTCCGGGACCGCTACAATGTGGAGGGGAACTATTACCAGGGCCGCGGCGAGAAGGCGGCGGCCCAGGCCATCGAGGCTTATAACAAATATCTCGAGCTCGCTCCCCGCGACGCGGGAGCCCTGCAAAGCCTCTATTTCCTGTACAGGAGTGCGGGCGATTATGCCAAGTCTCGCGAATGCACGGAAAAGGCCTTTCGCGCCGAACCGACGCCGCAGCAGTTGTGCGGGGTCCTGCAGTCCGGCCAAGCGACCGGACAGCTGGATTGGGCGGAGAAAATACTGAAGGATCATTATAAGAGCCACCCGGACAACAGGATCATCCAGTTCTACTCATGCCTTTTCTATCGCGTCCAGAAGAAGTATGACCAAGCCCTTGCGGAGATCGAACGCGGTTACCTGAACGATCCCTCCCCCAACTGGAGTTGGGACCTTATGAGGGCGGGTGTCTATCTTTCTCAAGGCAAAACGGCGGAGGCTGAAGCCGTGTGCCGGCGGGTCATCGACAAGGCCGAAAAGCCGAGCTACGTCGAGGGCGCGAAGCTGACACTCATGGGGTTAGCCGCCTTCCAGGGAAAAAAGAAAAACGCCCTGGAGTATTTCGATGACTATCTGGCCTCGGGGGGAAGACCGTCGGAGGGATACTCCGTTGATGTCTATCCCTTGGCCTGCGAGATCCTGAGATTGGGAAGGTTCGGCAACGCCCTGGAGATCATCGAAACGAGGCTCAACCACGCGCTCGAGCGCGAATTCCCCGAGGGGATGATCCGGGAGGCCCTCTGGTGGAAGGGCATCGCCCTGGTCGAAAAGAGGGCGCTGGCGGAAGCCGAGCGGATCGCCGCCGACCTCAGGGAGCGGTGCACCCGGAGTCCCTACAAGAACGCCTGGCATGGTTACGAACACCTCCAGGGCTTGATCTCCCTCGGCAGGGAGGACTACGCGAAGGCCATTGACCATCTCAACCGGGCCTGCTCCTGGCTGACGCCTGAAGCGTTCGATTTTCGCCTGCAGATGCACGACCTTCACTACTTTCCTCTCGGCATCGCTTATTACAGGTCCGGGAACTTGGCTAAAGCATGGGCCGAATTCGAAAAGGTGCCCCGGCTGACCGCGGGCATGACCTCCGCCGACCTCCGAGCGAGGAGCTTCTACTGGCTGGGGAAGATCGCCGAAGCGCAGAAAGACAAGCGGCGCGCGGCCGAGAACTACGGCAAGTTCCTCGATCTTTGGAAGGACGCCGACCCCGGCCAGCCCGAAGTCGACGATGCCAAGGCCCGCCTCGCCGCCCTGAAATAGCACCAAACCGGCTGATCCAATGCCGCTAGCCGATCTTCCAAACCCTGTGCCTTTGGCCGCTTCGGATGTCAGCGGCGATCCGCTGAAGTTGAACAACGATACGGATCTTCTTTTCAAACGGAAGGCGGGCAAGCTGGCGGCGCCGGATGGTTTTTGCCTTAAAAATCCTCCGGGCGGCTCTTTCGTTCATCTCGCTAGGTCTTTAGTTTTTGAAATCGCTCAGACAATCCATGCGACTTGAGCAAGGTCGCCAATAATCTTGAGTCGAGTTTTGCCTGTTCTAACAACAGCGCTGCCCTCTCTCTGTCCTTGGGTCGATTGGTTTGCAGCGCAATGGCCAAGAGATATTCTGGCTTGAGGATTCTGGCTCTTACTTTTTTGTAAGTGGATTCAACGGCCGTCTCAACGGCCTCTTTGACCAGTTCGTTGTAAACGGGAATGAACTGTACGGCTACCCCCTTGATCATGACGATCTCCTTTTCCGCCCGGCAGCCCTTTTTTTTGAGTTCGCGGTAGATGGGAGAAAGCACATCCAGCCCTTCGCTGACCGGAATGAAGAATATGTCGAGGTCGTAAGTCAGGACAGGCTCGATGTAAAAGGTGGCGGCGATACCGCCTCCGATGGCGTACGCCTTGATCACGCCGGACTTTTGCAGGCCGTTAACGATCCTGAGAGCTTTGTCCATGGGAAAAGGCGTTCCGCAACGCTTGGTCAGCTTATAGCATTGAGCCTGAGAAAAGTCAAAACCGGAGCGGCTGGAGGAGGTCGGCCGGATTTGACTTCAAACCCGGGAATTGGTATTTATCGGCCCGCAGATCATCAGGGTCAGGGTCGCAGAGAATAAAGGCATGAACTGCCCGAAGTGCGGGTTTGAGAATCAGGACGGGGCGTTCTTCTGCGCGAATTGCGCGACAAGGATTCGGGGACAAGTTCCGGAATCTCCGGAATCCGGTACATATCCCCAGAATTCGGCAAAAGGAACGGGGGGGAGCAGTGCGCGGGGAACCACACCGTTCTCCGTCACCAAAACTCTGGAGACGACTCCCGAAGGACTGGCCAAGGGCGAGCTTTTTGCCGGACGGTTCGAGCTTATCGAGGAGCTGGGCGCAGGCGGCATGGGGATCGTCTATCGCGCCTACGATAAAAAGGTGGGTGAGGAGATCGCCCTCAAGATCCTCCACCCGGAGATTGCGCTCGATGAGCGGACCGTCGACCGCTTCCGGAATGAGATCAAGCTGGCCCGCCGGATCAGCCACCGCAATGTCTGCCGGATGCACGAGCTTCATGAAGAGGGGAAAACCCTTTTCATCACCATGGAGTATGTATCGGGGCAAGACCTGAAGGGGCTGATCAGGGAGACCGGAGCGTTGAGCACGGGACGAGCCATCTCCTTCGCCAAGCAGGTGGCTGAGGGGATGTGCGAGGCACACAACCTGGGCGTCATCCACCGGGACCTCAAGCCGCAGAACGTCATGGTGGATAAAGAGGGGAATACCAAGATCATGGACTTCGGAATCGCCCGTTCACTGCGGGCAGTCGGAATGACGGCCGAGGGGATGATCATCGGGACGCCCGAATACATGGCGCCGGAGCAGGTGGAGGGGCTGGAGGCCGACCAGAGGACGGACATATACGCATTCGGGGCAATTCTTTTCGAGATGGTGACCGGTCGTGTGCCGTTCGAAGGCGACTCTCCGTTATCAGTCGCTTATAAGCATAAAAACGAGATTCCCATCCCTCCTCGAAAACTGAACGCCGAAATCCCCGAGCCGTGCAGTAAGCTGATTCTCCGATGCCTCGAGAAAGAAAAGTCCAACCGCTATCAGACCGCGGAAGAGGTTCTAAGCGACCTCATCCGCATCGAAGACGGTCTGCCGATCTCGGAGCGCATCGTTCTCCCGGCGAGGCCGACCATCCGGATTTCGAGAGAAAAGCCGTCCGGGCTGAAGAGGTTGGCCATCCCTGCCCTCGGCGCCATCGTCTTGGCCCTCGCCACGTTTATTATTCTTCGCGTCCTGCCCAGAAGGCAGCCGATCTCGCCCGTCTCGGGGAAACCGTCCATCGCCGTCCTCTATTTCGAGAACCTAACCAACGACCCGGCACTCGAGGTCTGGAAAACTGGCCTGACCGAACTTCTGATCTCGGAGCTTTCGCAATCGAAGCTCATCCGTGTGCTCGATCCGAACAAGACGTACGGCATCCTCAAAAAACTTAGTCTCGACCAGGCCAGGAAATACACCCGTGAGGACCTCATCAAGGTGGCCAACGAAGGGGGTGCGGACTATACGGCGAGCGGAAGCTTGATGAAGGCTGGAGAGAGCATCATCATCATGCTGACCCTCCAGAAGCCGCGCACCGGAGAGGTGGTCGAATCGGTCAAGCTGACCTGCCAAAACGAAGCCGAAATCCCGCCCAAGACCGACGAACTTACGGCCAAAATCAAGGCCGGTTTGAATTTTCCTTCCGCCCAGCTTGTCGCCGACGCCGGCCCGGGGGTCGAGGCGATTTACGCGACCTCGACCCAGGCTCTTAAATATTACCTCGAGGCCCTCAAAGCCTACCGGGCATGGGACCTTGAAAAGGTCGCGCCCCTTTGTGAGAAAGCGATCGCCGTCGACCCCCGATTCGCCTCCGCCTACATCATGCTGGCAGTAATTCACGAATTCAACAAAGACTTCTCGAAGGGGAGCGAGCTCAGAAAAAAGGCTTACGACCTGAGGGACCGGTTGCCGCCCAAAGACCGCTACCTCGTGGAAGCGAACTATTATCTCAACGGGCCGGAGGAGACGACCGATAAAATCATAGAGGCTTATACAAAGTATTTCGAGCTCGCGCCCGAAGATGCACAAGAGACCGCGGAAGAGAGACAAAGCTTGAGCCTGACGTATTTGTATCGTTTCGAGGATTACGAGAAGGCCCTGCAACAGATCGATATGGCCTATCGGGCCGACCAGACGGGTCTCATCCTCTCTCATCTGGTCCAAGCCTATAAAAAGATGGGATTCTACGATAAGGCCGAAAGGGCCATCCGGGACTATCGTGATTCCCACGAGGACAGCTCCACTCTCCATTATGAGCTTTCCGTTGTGCACAAACTTCAGAGAAAATATGACCTGGCCTTGGCCGAGATCGAAAAGGCGGCCCGGCTCAACCCCTCAGCGGAGTGGGGGGCCAATCGAGGAAGTGTCTATTTCGATAAGGGCGAACTGGCCAAGGCCGAACAAGAGTATCTTCAAGTCCTGGAAAAAGAAAAGGGGCAAGACCGGAACTGGGCCAGACACTTGCTGAATGGCCTTTATATGCTTCAGGGAAGGTTCAACAGCGCGGCCGAGGGACTGGACAGGGCGATGCGGCCGGGGGGCAACCTGGAAAAAGAGATGCAACCCGGAGGAGCGTGGTTTTGGAGTTCCTCGGCTTTCTATATCTTTCTGAGGTCGAAGAAATACGAAGCCGCCTCCGAAATACTGGACCGCAGACTTAAAATGCCCGATAAATGGGACAATCTGAGAGCCCAAGCCAGGACGACCTGGTGGAAAGGCCTCATAGATATCGATAAGAAGATGCCGGCCGAAGCGGAAAAGAACGCCGCCGAGCTCAAAGCCCTCTGCGAGAAGAGCGTGAGCAGGAAATTGATCAGATATTACGATCATCTCCGGGGTCTGATAAAGCTCGAAGAAGGAGATTTCAGGGGCGCCGCGGCCAGCCTTGAAAAAGCCTGTTCAGTGCTGCCTTATGAATCCAGCTTTGACGATCCCCATGCTTTGTTTTTCTATCCTCTGGCGTTGGCCTATTTCAGGGCCGGAGAAACGGAAAAGGCCAGGGCGCAGTTCGAGAAAATCACGCTGCTGACGATGGGTCGGATTAACTACGGCGACCTATATGCCAAGAGCTTCTACTGGCTGGGGAAGATCGCCGAGGACGAGAAGGATAGGCGGCGCGCCGCCGAGAATTATGGCAAGTTCCTCGACCTCTGGGAGGATGCTGACCCCGGCCAGCCCGAAGTCGACGACGCCAAAGCCCGCCTCGCCGCGTTGAGCTAATCCGGCCCGGCGCCAGTCAATAGATCGTATAAAACCGGAACTTCCTGTTGAGCGCCTTGACGATCTCCATGATCCACAGCGGCAGCGATGAGAAGACGATGATCATGGTTAGGTCGAGCCCGCTCATCGTCTGCGTCTTGAAGACCGGCTGCAGAAACGGCACATAGATGACCGCCATCTGGAGTATGAAGGATAGGCCCGTGGCATAGACGAGCTGCGGATTGGAGAAGATCTTCAGCTTGAAGATCGACTCCTTCATGCTCCGGCAGTTGAAGGCGTGGAAGAGCTGGCTGCAGGCCAAAGTGGCCAAGGCCGCCGTGCGCGCCCGGTCGATGCCCTCCTGCTCATAGAGAAGGACGAACAGGAACGCGCCCAAGCTGCAGGCCGCGATGAGAAAGCCCTGGAGGCCGATCAGCCAGGCCCTGGCCCCCGTGATGACGGGCTCGTCGGTCTTTCGGGGCGGCCGGTCCATGATGTTCGGGTCGACGGGGTCGATGCCCAGGGCCAGGGCGGGCAGGCCGTCCGTGACCAGGTTGACCCAGAGGATCTGGATGGGCAGCAGCGGCACGGGAAGACCGATCAGGGCCGACGTGAACATGACCAGGATCTCCCCCAGGTTGCAGGACAGGAGGAAGTGGATGAACTTGCGGATGTTGTCGTAAATGCCGCGGCCTTCCTCGACGGCGGCGACGATCGAGGCGAAATTGTCGTCGGTGATGACCATGTCCGAGACTTCCTTCGTCACGTCCGTCCCGGTGATGCCCATAGCGACGCCGATGTCGGCTTCCTTGACGGCGGGCGCGTCGTTGACACCGTCGCCGGTCATGGCGGTGACCGCGCCCATGCGCCGCCAGGCGCGGACGGCCCGGAGCTTGTGCTCGGGGGAGACCCGGGCATAGACGGCGACATTCTCGACCACCGCGTCGAGGCCGGCCTCGTCGAGGCCGTCGACGTCGTCGCCGGTCAGGGCCTGGGAATCCGCCTCATAGAAACCGATCTCGCGGGCGATGGCCACGGCCGTGTTCTTGTGGTCGCCGGTGATCATCACCGTCCGGATTCCCGAGGAGCGGCACTTGGCCATGGCCTCGCGCACCTCGGGGCGGGGCGGGTCGATCATGGCGACCAGGCCGGCAAAAGTCAGGTCCCGCTCGATCGTTTCGGCGGCGTAGGAGTGGGGATCCTGGTCGAGGTTTCTGAAGGCCACGGCCAGAACCCTGAGAGCTTGGCTCGCGTATCCGTCATTGGCCGTCATAATCCGTTCGCGGTCGGCCGCCGTGAGCGGTCGTTCCGCCCCGTCCTCCAGAATGTAGGTGCAGTCCCGGAGAAGGAGGTCCGGGGCCCCCTTGGTGAAAGCCGTCAGGTCCTGGTCGGCCCGGCGGACGATGCTCATCTTCTTGCGCTCGGAGTCGAACGGGATCTCCTCGACCATCTCGAAGGTATCCTCCTCCTCGCCTTTCCAGACGCCGGCCTTGGCCGCCGCGCTGAGGATGGCGATCTCGGTGGGGTCGCCGAAGACGGAAGCCCGGCCGTCATCTACGGTGAGCTGGGCGTTATTGCAGAGGACACCGACGGTCAGGACCTTGATGAGGTCGGGGTGCGACCGGGGATCGACGGCCGCTGAATCCTTGAGGAATTCGCCGGCCGGATCGTAGCCCGTTCCCGTCACCTCGAAGGGCGAGCGGGAGGTCCAGACGGCGCGAACGGTCATCTCGTTCTTGGTCAGGGTGCCCGTCTTGTCGGAGCAGATGACGGTGGCGCAGCCGAGGGTCTCGACCGACGGCAGCTTGCGGATGAGGACGTGGCGCTTGACCATGCGCTGGACGCCCAGGGCCAGGGCGATGGTGACGACGGCGGGCAGCCCCTCGGGGATGGCCGCGACGGCCAGGCTGACCGAGGTCAGGAACATGTCGAGGACCTTGCCGCCCCGCAGGATCTCCAGGCCGAAAACGACGGCCACGAGGACAAAGCAGAGGTAGATGAGAACCCTGCCGAAATCCTCGAGCTTCCGCTGCAGGGGCGTCGTCTCTTTCTTGATGTCCTGGATGAGCCCGGCGATCCGGCCGAGCTCGGTCTGCATCCCGGTTTCGACGACGAAGGCCCGCGCCTTGCCCGAGACGACCGAGGTTCCCAGATAGACGATGTTCGCCCGCTCGGCAAGCGGGATATCTTTCTCCTCGAGGGCCAGGTCCGTCTTGTTGACGGGCGTCGATTCCCCGGTCAGGCTGGCCTCCTGGACGGCGAAATTGGAGGTGTGCCAGGCGATCCGGCTGTCGGCCGGGATGTGGTCGCCGGCCTCGATCTCGATGAGGTCGCCGGGGACGAGCTCGCGGGCCGGGATGAGTTGGGAAGCGCCGCCGCGGATGACCTTGGCGGACGGCGCGGACAGCTTTTTGAGCGCCGCCAGGCTTTTTTCAGCGCGGTACTCCTGCACCAGGCCGAGGATGGCGTTGAGGATGACGATGGCCAGGATGGCAATGGCGTCCACCCATTCCTTGAGGAAGCCAGAGACGAGCGCGGCAGCGATCAGGACCCAGATCATCAGCGCCTTGAACTGGTCAAGGAAAATGGCCAGCGGGCCGCGGCCCTTTTTCTCCTGGAGCTCGTTCGGGCCGTGCTTTTCCAGCTTGGCGGCCGCGCTCGCGGGGGAGAGGCCCGACTTGCGGTCCGTTTCGAGCCGCTGCGAGATCTCTTCGACCTCGAGATGCCACCACGTCGTCATCATCAGTCTCCTTCAGGGATTATGACCGGGAGTGAAAGATTATTATACACTCGGGGAGCCGACGGGAACAACGAAGGAATTGGCTTGAATTGGTTTCAGAATATCAATTCCCATTCGCGTGGGCTATCGCCGATCCGGTCATCGGTCCGCTGTCACCGGTCCGGCCGAACGGGTATTTTCGCGAGCAGACGGCGGCCGGAGTAAATCTTGACGCCGATGAGCGCCACGGTGCTCGCGAGAGCCGCGCCCCACAGCTTCGGCGCGAAGATCAGGATGAGGAGAACGGACAGGGAGTTGGCGGCTTTGCCCAGGGGCGAGTAGTTCAGGCGATACACCAGACGGTCGACTTTATAGAAGTAGTTGATGGAAATGATGTCGAATTTCACGAACTGATAGCTCAGGTAAAAGTCGACGAAGGCGAAATCCAGGACATAAACGAGGACCGGGAGCCAGAGCCGGGGGTGGAAATGGACGAAGTTGACAAAGAAAAATAAAACCTCCACGCGGTCGGCGATGATGTCCAATTCCGCGCCCAGGATGCTCTCCTGCTTGAAGGTCCGGGAAAACCAGCCGTCAAGGAAGTCCCCTCCCAAGTGGATGGCCAGGCCGATGAAGTTGTACAGCTCTCGCTGCCTCACCATGGCCAGGACGAAAAAAGCGAGAGATGCCAACAGCCTGACGATGGTGATGATGTTGGCTTCGCTATACACAGACGACGGCGGCCTGGGTCCGATGGGGGGCTTGAGCGCCCGGGTTTTTTCCGGCATGGGAAACCGCATTTTATCACAGGCGGCTGGGGATGCAACGGCGATCGGAGCGGCAGGAGCGAAAATCCCCTTGCTGAGAGAAGAGAAAAGCACTGCCGCGCTGAATCACGGAAAAAACGGACATGTTCGCCGCCTGCGCGGCCTTCAGCGCGGCGGTCTGGACCGACGAGGACTTCATGGCCCTGGACGAGAAGACTTACGAAAAGATGATGAGTCCGCTGTTTGGCCCCGCGCTGGCCGGCAAACACCGGCTGACGCCGCATTTCCAGTGCTACAGTCCTCTCGCGCAGGCGAAGTCGATGAGCGCGGACGCCCTCAAAAAGGTGCGCTACTACATCGACTGCGGGGACGATGATTTCCTGATCAAGGGAAATTGCGCGCTTCACGTCGTGCTCACGGATCGCAAAATACCCCACGAGTTCCGCGTCCGCGACGGCGGCCACACCTGGTCCTACTGGCGCACGGGGATCGTCGACGGCCTCGCCTTCATCGGCCAGAGCTTCCACCGCTGAATCAGGCAAAGATGATGTAGAGGGCGACCATGGCGACAAAGAGAAGGAGCGCCAATACCCGGTAGTCCTTGAGACCTCGCGCCCCGGTGCCCCTCAACGCCTCCCCGAGACTTGTCCACACAAGCTTCTCACTCTCCGGCGTGTGGACATGGGGCTTGACGATCGAGATGACGGCCAGCAGCGCCGAGCAAATAAGAAAAAGATAGAATGTGGCCATCATCGACGGGACGTGCCAGCCGGTCTTGTCCTTGAACCAGTCGAGAAAGAAGACCGCCAGGCCGAGCACCGAGCCGGCGGAAAGAGTCGCCGTGGCCGCGGCCGTCGATGCCCTCCTCCAGAAAACGCCCCACACGAAAACCGCGGTGATGGGCGGCGCGATATAGCAGATCAGGGCGACTATCCCCTGGAAGATGCTCTGGAAGTGGCTGATAAGCGGCGACCAGAGGATGGCCGCGATCATGGCCGCAAACGTCACCACGCGGCCGACACGCGTCAGATGGCCCTCGCTCGCCCGCGGCTTCCATTTTTTATAGAGGTCGAGGGTGAACAGCGTGGCGATCGAGTTCAGGGCGGCCGAAACGGTGCTCATGAGCGCGGCCAGGAGCGCCGCCGCGATCAGCCCCCGCAGCCCGACCGGCAGGAGCTTGTTGATGAGCAGCGAATACGTGTCCGCCGAGTCGGCGATCGCGGGCAGCTTTCCCTGGCGGATGAGGGCGGTCGCGATCACCCCGGGAAGCACGAACAGAAAAACGGGTAAGATTTTGATGAAACCGGTGAACAGGGGTCCGATCCGGGCATGGTTCTCATCCTTGGCCCCGAGCACCCGCTGGACGATCGTCTGGTCGGCGCACCAGTACCACAGGCCGATGATCGGGTAGCCCAGGAAAACCGCATACCAAGGAAGCGAGGGGGTCTCGGCCGCCGTCCGCAAAACCGTTAGCTTGACGGGTTCGACCGACGACACCAGCCCGCTCCACCCCCCGGCCGCGACGAGCCCGATGACGACGACACAGGCCGAGCCGCCGATGAGGATGATCGTCTGCACCGATTCCGTCAGCACGACCGCCAGCAGCCCGCCGATGATCGTATAGACCCCGGTGAGGGCGGCCGTGAGGGCGATGCTCACGTTGATGTCGATCCCGAACAGCCCCTTGAGGACGACGGCGCCGGTGTAGAGCGAGAACCCGATATGGATGAACACCGCGCTGATGATGGACAGGCCGGCCAGCCAGTTCCGGCACGCCGCACTGTAGCGTTTCTCCAGGAAATCCGGAAGCGTCGCCACCCGCGAGCGGATGTAGAACGGCGCGAAAAAGAGCGACAGGACGATGAGCAGGAAGGCCGCCATCCATTCGAAGTTGCCGTAGGCCAGGCCGTTGACGTAGCCCTCCTGCGCGAGGCTGACCAGGTGGGTGGTCGAGATGTTGGCTGAAAAAAGCGCCAGCCCGATGACCGGCCAGCGGAGCGAGCTTCCGGCGAGAAAGTAGGCGGCGCTCGACGCCTCCTGGCGCCGGCGCTTATGCCATGCCCATAAGCCTAAGCCTACTATTCCGATAAGGTAACTCAGAATTACGATGAGGTCCGGCCACGAGATGGCCAGCTTCACGCGCTCAACCATGGATGGTCATCGGCACGGTCGGGGGCCCTCCCCCGTTCCCCGGCTCAGTCGAGGTGGAAGACCTCTTCCATCGTGCTCCACCACTCGCCTTGGCGGGCCGTCGGGATGGGGAGCTGGCAGGGGTTGCACTCCTTCCACCATTCCTGGGTCGTGGCGTCGGCGGCCATTTTGGCCATGTCGGCTTCGAAGTTTTTCCCCGTGTACTCGAAATAGCTGAAGAGGTAGAACTTGCCGGGCTCAACCTCCTTGAGGTAGATCGAGTAATTCCGGATATTGCACTGCTTGATCATCTTGAGCACGCCCGGCCAGGCGGCGGCGTGGAGCTTCTTGTAGTATTCGATTTTTTCCGGCCGGACGCCGATGACCGAGCCGTAGCGCTGGACCTTGGCCGGCGTCTTCTGCGGCAGGGCGACCGCGAAAATTGCGGCCCCGAAGAAGAGCGCCGCCGCGGCGCCGCGCAGGAACAACGTCGTTGTGAACATGGATGCCTCCTATTTTCCGGACGGGGCGGACGGCCGGGCGTTCGTGATCTTTACCGCGACCGGCAGGTCAGGGCCCCAAGTCAGGGGCGTCCGCTCTCCCCCACCCTCTGTTTTTTCGTCCTTGGCCTGCGCCCGCGTGAGCTGGACAGTATGGCTCCGGAAGACGGAGATGTGCAGCCCGCCGCTATCCTGCGTCCATTCGCACTCCCCGGCCTGACTGAGGAGAGTCACTTTGGTCTGGGGAGTCGCTTTGACGGACTGCAGTGTGAAGCGCTTGCCGGAGAAGAAGCCCGACTTGGTCACGCTGCGGTCGAGTTCGACGAAAGCGTACACCGCCCCGTCTTTCCGGTTGTGGGTCAGCCAGACGTCACCTTCGTTGGTCACCGCCCAGGGACGTACGCCCCGGACGCCCTCGCCGTAGAGCATCATCCAAAGCCCGAGTTGGCGCAGCAGGTCCTCGTCGGGGGGCGAGATCCGGCCGTCCGGCCGCGGCCCGATGTTGAGGAGCATGTTGCCGCCGCGCGCCCGGATGCGGATGAGGTTGTTCACGACCTCCGCGGGCGTCCGGATATCGGGATACGGAGCGTACGACCACTGGACGCTCGTCGTCAGGCAGCTCTCCCAGGCTTCGTCCTGGGCTTGGCCGGGAATCGCCTGTTCGGGCGTCGGGATCTCGCCCCGGCCGATGAAGACGTCCGGCTTCACCTGCCAGGCCTTTTCCTTGAGCGGCTCGCACTTGCCGTCGAACCAGAGCTGGAAGATGTCGCCGTAGCGGGTCAGGAGCTCCTCGACCTGGCCGCGTTCATAGTCCGCGAAGGACTTCTGGCGCGGGCCGAACAGGGCGGCCGCCGCGAAATTGGGCTCATAGAGCTCGCGCTCCCGCAACCCCGTCACAAACTGGTACCTGAAATCACCCGGCGAATAGTAGAAGCCCGCCAGGATGCCCTCCTTCCGGAAGGCTTCGGCGATCATCAGGGCGATGTCCTTGCCGTAGGGGCCGTTTGTGACCTTGAAGTCGCTGTAGGCCGTGTCGTACATGCAGTAGCCGTCGTGATGCTTGGCCGTGAAGACGACATATTCCATGCCGGCGAGCTTCGCCAGCCGGGCCCACTCGGCCGGGTCGAACTTCACCGGATTGAAGGTCTTGGCCAGTGCATAGTACTTCTCGATGTAATCGTCGGAGGCGTGGTAGAGCGGCCAGGAGATCTCCGTCCCCATCTGGGAGTTGATCCCCCAGTGGATGAACAACCCGAGGCCCGCGTCGCGGAAAATCTCGGTCTTGGCCGGGTCATTGCTGCGCTTGGCGGGCGCTGGCTTCTGGGCCGTGGACGTCTGGGCCAGCGCGACCAAAGACGCCGATGCTCCGAGCGTCGCCAGGCCAGGAAGCGCTGCGCAAAGCACCGTAATGACAACTCCCCAAACAGCGACAAGCCGACAATAAACTTTGAGTTTGAGTTTTATCATTGTTATCTCCCTAATAAAGAAATCATCCCCTCATCAGAATTCATAGCTCCGCTGCTGTTGAGGCTCTCCTGTTTCTCATCGGAAATCATGGCCTTGCTACTCTTGAGGCTTTCTTGCACGCGGGTCATGAGTACAAATGTTCCCCTCCCCCGGCGGGAGGGGAGGGGGTGTTTTATGACTATCACCTTCACCCCGACCCTCTCCCGTCAAGGGAGAGGGAGTCTTTTGTTTTCTGCTTCATAGGTTATGCGAAGGTTCTCGGCCATTCATTCCTGTATTAAGAATACATCCCGTATTTCTGCACTGTTTCGTAGAGCGCCAAAACATTCTCGACGGGCGTTTCGGGAAGCAGATAATCGTGGCTCGGCGAGGCGATGTAGCCGCCGCCGGGTTTCATGACCTCGATGACCTCCCGCGCCCCGGCGCGGACGAGGTCCGGCGTTCCTTTGATGAGCAGGTGGTGGGTATCGATGCAGCCCATGAGCGTGATCCGTCCGCCGAAGTCGCGCTTGAGCCGGGCGGGCGCCATGTCCCGGGCGTCGGGCTGGAGAGACTGCAGGCCGTCGAGGCCGGCCTCGATGAACATGGGGATCAGCGGATGGAACCCGCCGCAGCAGTGGAGCAGGACCTCGAGACCGAAATCGTGCCCCAGGTCGATGAGCCGCCGGAGGTGGGGCATGAAGAAGCGCTGGAAAATCGCTCCCCCCACGACCGGCCCGTTCTGGGTGCCGAAGTCGTTGCCGATAAAGAAGATGTCGATCGCGTCGGCGGCCGCGTCGAAGGTGCGGAGGCTGACTCCGAAATAGTAATCGACGATGCGCCGGAGCAGGATATCGACGAAGTCCGGGCTGTCATACATCTTCAGCATGAGGTTCGGCATGCCGATGAGGTCGATAGCGTCGTGGTAGAAGGGCGACCAGTCGCCGCCGAGAATGGCGAATCGTCCGCTCCAGGCGAGGGCGTCGTCGCGGACGCGCGAGACATCCAGCCAGCCCGGGTCCGGCCAGGGAAACCTCTCCAGATCGGCGATCGTCCGGGCGTCGGACAGCGGATGATGGAGCGGCTGGCCGTAGCCGTAGCCGTGGCGCTCGACGCCGAAGGGCGTGCGGGACGTCGCGCCGGGGATCGTGAAATGCGAGTCGGGAGAACGCCCGGCCGGCCCGGCATAGCGCGCGAAAACGCGGCGGAAGTCGTCCCCGATATGGATGGACAATTCCTCGTCGGTGGCCAGCCTGAGGAATTGACGGGCCAGCTCGCGGAATTCGGGCGACGCGCCCAGCCAGGCCGGTACGCGGTCCGGTTTCTGATGGGCGAACGCCGCCAGCACTCTTTCGCGCGAGGTCATGGTCGAAAACCACCGGCCGCGGCCGGATAGTTGGTGTATATATTATGCGCCGGGCAAAAAGTCAAAGAGTGGACCCCTTCCAACTTCAACCGGCGAACGAAAATTTGAAATTTCGCAACGTTTGGCCCAAGATATCGTCGGTTAAGACCCACTATGGAATCGTCCCAGATACCTCCGTTGGCGCATTGGTTGGCGCTCGCACCCTGGAAAACGAGCTGAAGTCGAAATCACGGTCAGACGGCTCGACTTCGCCGCCATCATCGAGATCAAGCGCTGAATACCGGTCAGATTGACCGGAACGCCTTTCTGTGTTCTTGACAAATGCATTATTTAACATTAATAATAATGCTAAATCTAAGAATGAGGTGAAGGTGCAGTGAGACAAAAAAGCATCACGCTTCGTCTTCCTGAAGAGGAATACATGGCCTTTACCACGATCTGCAATGAAAAGGGCTATAGCAAGACCGGCAAAATCAGGGAATTTATCAGGAATATGGCCAAAACGGAGATGGCCGAGGTCGGGCTGAGCGCCGGGGAATGGAAGAAGGTCCGGGAGGGAATCTACGAGATCGAACGAGGCGAATATGGGACCTTCGAGGAAATGAAGGGTGAACTCGCCCGAAAAAAGCTGGCGAATAAGCAGAGTCGCCAACGAAGCCCGGCGGGCCATCGAAGCACTCGACCTGAAGACCCAAGAAAAAATCTTGAGAGCGCTCGAAAGCCTTCAAAAGGATCCTTTCCCAAAGAACGTTAAGAAAATCAAGGGCAAAGAAGATATCTTTCGGCTGAGGGTTGGGAATTTCAGAATCTATTTCCGGATTGCCTCTTCATCGCGTTGCGTCGAAATCGTGTTGTTCGATCAGAGAGGCGCGATTAAAAACAAGATCCTGGAAAGGTTCTAATGGAAATTCTGCTGGATTCGGCAGAGAAAAAATAGCAGAATATCCGCAGGGATCAAGGGACGAGCTCCCATCCCGATAGTTGGGGCGGGACGATGCGCCCGCCCCGCGCATGGCGCGTCCCGCGGCGACGCAGGACGCCAGAGGAGGGTGCAACATGGAGATCAATTTTTTCGAACCCCTTTCGCGGGCGGTCAAGCGAACAAAACTGGCTCTATTTACTCCCTTCGACCTCCATAAGTGGTTCGTCATCGGGTTCAACGCCTTCCTGGCCGGGCTGGCCGACTGGAATAACGGGTCGGGGGGCTCGCGAGGCCGGGGCCATTTGAGTTTCGGAGAATTCCTCGATTTCCCCCGTCGGGCCTGGGACTGGCTGACCAGTCACCCGGGATGGTTCCTGGCCATCGGGTTCATCGCGATTTTCGTCTTTATCCTGGGCGCCGTCCTTCTCTGGCTGAGTTCGCGGGGGACGTTCATGTTTCTGGACAATGTTGTCCGGGACAAGGCGGAGGTGGCCGCGCCCTGGAGAAAATACGCCCGGGCCGGCAACTCCCTGTTTATCTGGCGCCTGGTGTTCAGCCTGGTCGCCCTGGCGCTGTTCGCCGCCTTCGGCGTCGCCTTCTTCGCGACCGGCGCCAGCCTCTATGGGAGGACGCGCTTCAACCCCGTCCCGATTCCCTGGATCGCGCTCATGGGAGCGGTGTTCCTGCTGTTGATTGTCGTCGTCGGTTACATCACGCTTTTCGTCAAGGATTTCGTGGCCCCTCTCATGTATAAGAACGACGTCCCGGCGACGAGGGGCTGGGGCCTGTTCCTGGACCTGTTTGGCCGGCACCCGTTTTACTTCCTCGGCTACGGCCTCTTCGTCATTGTCCTGATCATCGCCTTTGTCATCATCGTCATTGTGGCCGGCCTGGTGACGTGCTGCATCGGCTGGCTCCTCCTGGTTATCCCGTATATCGGGACGGTCGTCACGCTACCGTTCTGGTACGCGCTCAGGGCCTTCAGCCTGGAATTCCTGGCCCAATTCGGGCCGGACTATACGCTCTTGCCGCCCGCCGCGGTGACGGACCAAAGCCAGGCAGGTACCGCGCAAGCTTAAGAAGACAAGCCAAGCGCCGAAGCAGTCTCAGGCGGGCGGGCCGAGCCGCTTCTTGGCGTCCGGGAGCTCGGGGATGCCGGGGTCGGCGTCCTTCCAGTCCTCGAGCAGTTTCCGGTACTCCGCCGCTGCCTGATCCTTGAGCCCCTTGGCGTCGTAGAGCTTCGCCAGCCGGTAATGATAAACCGGATTGTGGATCCGGCGGTCCTGGCTTTTCGGGTCGAAAGTGAGGAACTTTTGATAAGCCTCGATCGCCTTGTCAATATTTCCCATCTTCTCGTAGGCGCGCGGCACGACATCCTGGTCGAGCGGGAAATTCAGGAAGTAATAGTTGTAGGGGAAAACGGGCGGGCCAAACCCTGGGATGATGAGCTTGAATTCCTTTTCCATGAGGACGATAGCCTCTGCCGGTTTTCCCTCGAGGACCAAGATTTCCGCCCGGAGGCTTATCAAGGCCAGTTCCAGCACACGATCTTTTCCGAGTCTGAAACCTTGGGATCCCGGCCAGGCCGTCGTCGCGGCATCGGCCTTCCCGCGGGCGGCCTCGAGCCGTCCCTCCCTCACCGCCGCGAATCCCGCCATAAGGTCGCGCTCAAAGGCAGCCAAAGCCTCGAGGGGCCGCGCCACCCTTTCATCGAACATGGCATCGATAACTTGCTGGCCTTGGGAAAGGCATCGGAGGGCGTTGTCATAATCACCGCTGTCAAAAAAGAGCCAGGCTTCCCCGTACAGGGCGAGGGCGACCCCGTACTTGCTGCCGACGGATTCCGCGAACCGCTGGAATCGTTTCATCTCGTCTTTGGCCTGCCCGCGCCGGCCGGAGACATGATTATAAACGGCCTTCCACCAGTACCCGCGGCCCTTGTTGTCGTTGTTCGGCGCCATCAGAATGAACTGGTCGATCCAGGCCAGTGCTCCGCCGTAGTTCCCCTTGACCGCCTCAATATAGCCGATGATCTCCTCGCAGCCGAAATCGGGCTTGACCTTCAAAGCCTGCTTGTAGTACTCGACGGCCTCGTCGAGCCGGCCGGTCAGGTAATACATGAAGGCCAGCGAATCCAGGGGGTTGGCTTCACCGGGCGCCACGGCCACCTGCTTTTTCAGCGTTTCTTCCGCCTTGACGGCATCGCCCGCATCGAGATAGACAAACCCAAGCTGATTCAGGGCGGCGCTCCACTTGGGATCGAGCGCGAGACCTTTCTCGGCTTCGGCGATGGCCTGAGGGAACATCCTTTTCCCCTCATAGTAGCCGGTCAGGGCAAGGTGGACATCCTTTTCCTTGGGATACTTGACAGCGATTTCCTGGAGAATGCGAAAACGCTTATCGGGGTCGTGATCGATATACTGGGCATAGACCGCTTCGATAAACAGCCGGTCTTTCTCGGCGGCCCGGGCGGAAAGCTCCCTGGCCTTCGTGATCGTCGCGAGAAAAGCTTCCATGTCTCCTGATCTCAGGTTGAGACTGGAGAGGTCGCGATAGGCGAGCGCGAATCGGGGGTCGAGCTCGATGGCTTTTTCCAGGTCTTTCCGGGCTTCAGCGAAGTACATTTTTTCGAGCTTTTCGTGCCCCGCGAGATAGTACTTGTAAGCGTCGATCGACGAGGTCGGTGTCTGAGCCAATTGGGCCGCGGTCTCGTCCACCGCCCTCTTGGAGAGCCCGACGCCGCGGGAGATCTCCCGGCTCAACTGCGCGATCTGCTTGTCCAGGATGCTCTGCGCGCCGAGTCCCTGCGCCGTGAAGCTCTTCATCATCTTCCGGGTCTTGACGTCGAAGATCTTGACGTCCGTGGCAAACGTCTCGCCAGCCTTGACATAGCTTCCGAGCACCAGGGCCTCGACATTATCTTGACGGCATAGCTCGAACCCGAGGTCGCTGTCGATCGTCTCTGTCTCCGGCTTCCCCTCCTGGCGAAGGAGGTCCCGCAACCGCTCGAACGTCGTCACCTGGAGGTACTTCGACTGCTCGAGGCTTGTGATGAGAAGATTGGGGATGGCACTCCGCAGATAATCAAAGGCCGCGTCGCCCGTCTGGTTCTGGAAGCTGATCACCGCCACCGACCGCTCGACGGCCTTGGGTTTGAGGACGATGCGTGAGAGGACAAGCCCGAGAGCGGCGAGGACGGCGACCGCCAGAGCGGGGATGAGGAACTTCCGAAGCTTGAACGTGACCGTAATTTCTTTCGCGGGGACAGGCGTCCGCCGCGGCTTCATCCTTTCGGCCGTGGGCAGCCCTTCGAGAGTCTTGATCTCAGCGCTGAGATCCGAAGCTGATTGGAAACGCTTCTCCTTGTCCTTCTCCAGGCACTTGAGGATCAACCGGCTCAGCGCCACAGATATCTGCGGGTTGATCTCCCGCGGGTCCCGCGGCGCCTCCGACTTGTGCTTCATCGCCACCGCCAGCGCCGTCTCCCCCTCGAACGGCACCGCCCCGGTCGTCATCTCGTAGAGGATCACGCCGAGCGAATAGAGGTCCGACCGCCCATCCACCTCTTTCGCCTCCGCCTGCTCGGGCGACATGTAGTCCGGCGTGCCGATGATCATCCCGGTGGCCGTCACCACCTTGGCCCTTGTCGACCGCGCGATCCCGAAGTCCATGACCTTGGCGTTTCCCTCGCGGTCGACCATGATGTTCCCGGGCTTGAGGTCCCGGTGCACAACCCCCAGATGATGGGCTTCGGCCAAACCGTCCGCCACTTGTCTGGCGATGGCGAGCGCCTTGTCCTCGGGCAACCGGCCGATCCGCTTCAGCAGGCTCCGCAGGTCCTCGCCCGCCACGTACTCCATCGTGATGAAGTGCGAGCCCTCGGCCTCGCCCAGGTCGTACATCCGGCAGACATTGCGGTGCGAGATCTGCCGCGCCACCTTGAGCTCGTGGCTGAACCGGTCGATGACCTTCCGGTCCTGGGCGATCTCCGGGTTGATGAGCTTGAGCGCGATCTCTTCGTTGACCTTCTTGTCCTCGACCCGGTAGACGCTGCCCATGCCGCCCCGGCCCAGCTCCTCGATGACCTCATAGCGGCCGGCAAAGAGCTTCCCGCGCTCGAGAATCGGCGCCTCGACCATCATGGTCATCGTCTTGGAATACTGCGGGCTCTCCTCGATTCCGAGCCTCGTCCCGCACTTCCCGCAGAAAAACGTGTCCGCCGGGTTGTCAAAATGGCAGAGCGGGCAGCTGACCGTGTCCTTCTTCATTGTCCCTGTTCGGCGGAAACGATATCAAGACCCCGAGCCCGAGTCAACCGGCCCGCGGGCCCCATAACAAATACTGCAGTTTGAATAGTAGGAAACCTGATCGGCGCCGGTGCTCTGACTCCCGATCGCGTTCTTAATGCCGTGCCGGAAACGCGCTTCTCGGGCGGGCTGAACCCTCTCCGTTCGCCGCGTCCGCCGACGCCGATCATCTTGCTTCCCGGCTTGTGACTCACTATTCATCACGGAGCGCCGCCTCCGCGGTTGACACGATGGGGTGGGTTGACTAGCATCGGTGAAGCGAGATGTCGGCCCGGAAGAGACTCCCAGCTATTGCCTTGACCTTCGGGATCGCGCTGTCGGTCGCGGCCCGCCCAGTGCCGGGTGGCCGGCCTATGCCAGTTGATAGGATCACCCAGGTCAAAGACCTGCACCTGACGACCGCGTTCTGCTGGGACGGGCGGCCGCGGGCCGTCCTGGCCATCCCCGATAACGACGTTCATAGAGCCCTGGCCGCGGAGATCAACGCGCGCGTCCGGAAATGCGGCGGAGGGGATCTCCCCGTCTTCGTGAACAAGACGCCCGAAGAATTGCTGCCCCGCGGAAACGTGATCGCTCTGGGCAACCTGGCCGATAATCTCTTCATCGAAAAGCTCTACTTCCGCTGGCTCTGCTTCACCGACCGTTGGTATCCGGGGAAAGGCGGTTACGAGGTCCGGTCGATCCATAACCCCCTGGGAACAGGCACGAATGTCATCCTTCTCGGCGGCAGCGATACGGCGGGCGAAGCTGCGGCCGTCAAAAAGTTCTGCTCCCTTCTCGAACCCATCCCCGCCGGCGCTGCTCTTTCCATCGGCTGGCTGCTCGACGTTCGGCTCGGGGAGAACCTCAAGCCGCCCGCGGATAAAAACCAGGCTCCTCCCCTACTCCGGCTTTTCGTCGATGGGCTGGAAATGCCGCTCGGCTACAACGAAGCCAGCCGGCTCGGCCTCATGTACTACTATTCGGGCGAGCCCCGCTACGCCCGGGCCTTTATCGACGCGGCTCGCCGCACTCACCTCATGGCCCAAGCCGACCACTACCATGCCCATCACAACGCGCTTGTCTGGGACCTGATCGAGGAAAGCCCCCTTTTCACCGACGACGACCGGCTCTTCGTGGCCAACGAAATCCTCGAACACGCTCTAGGCGGAGAATCGGGCGGGGGCATGAAAGCGCTGGCCGGCGGGCCGAACGCAATGTTCGACCGCCACGCGGGGTTCATCGGCCTCTCTGCGCTCACCGATATCCGCTATCTCGCGCGCGACTATCCCCGGCCGGAGTGGCAGCCAATCCTTTCTGCGGTGGACAGCTATTTTCAGCCCCGCCTGGGCTCCTATGCCAGCGGCTCGGACCTGGCCCGAGGCACCTACACTTATCTCGAGGCGCTCCTCGTCTATTCGCTGCTCACCGGAAACGACAAAATCGTCACGAGCGGCGCCCTGCGCGCCTGGGCGGACCGGTGCGCGGCCATGTGCGATCCGATGGGACTTCTGGTGCCGTCCGGGCAGTACGACGAAATGTCCTACCCCTATTTCACCTTCCGCAAGGCCGCGTTCCTTTTAAAAGATCCCGGACTTCTCTACCTGGCCGAGATGCGCCGGCGGGCGGGCGAATCCCAGGACGTTTACGAACTGGGAATGGAATTCGAACAGGGACAAGCTTTTGCCGGGGACATCGACCCCCGGCCGCCCAATAATATGACGGGGGTCCGGGTCGTCCCGCTCGACGATCGGGAACGGCGGGAGTTCGACCCCCGAATGCCGCCGGAAAAGGCCTTTGCCAAGATCACCTTCCGAAGCGGTTTCGACGCCGACGGCCAGTTCCTGGTCCTCGACGGGATCTGGGGCGGCCCGGCCGGAAAACCCATCCAGGACGCCAACGCCATCCTCCAGTACAGCGAAGGCGGCCGAACTTTCCTCGTTGACGTCGACCCCGAAACGCAAAACCGCCGTTCGAGCTATGTCAATCATAACGTCCTCTCCGTCACTCGGGACGGACAGGCGCCTGTTCCGCCGCGGCTGGCCTCGCTCGAGTCCGCGGCCGACCTGCCGTCCATCGGCTTTGCCCATACGCGGCTCGACCCGTACATGGACGGGTCCTGGGACCGGCACATCCTTTGGCGCAAGGGGCGCTACTTTTTGGTGGCGGATTCGTTTCGCGCCGGCCGCGACGGCGTCTTCGCCCTCGAGTCCCAGTGGCGGCTTCTGGGCCGGGCGGCTCTCTCCGAGGGTGGGTTCTCGAGCACGTCGGGGGGACCAGGGACGGCCGAACCGTTCGAGAGGACGATCGTCTTCAAGTTCGCGGCGGACGCAAGAAACGGCGGCCCACGCTCTTCATGGCCGGTGCGTTCCAGTCAAATCGATATCTCCTCGGATTCCGTCAGGCGCCAATATGCACGGGATGCGGATCCTGTGATCAATCGCCTGCGGCCGACGGCCGTCCTCAAACTCAAGGAAGGCGATAGAACGGGGATCGCCGCGCTGTTCTTTGTGACATCCAAATCAAAACCCCGCTCCCATTCCATCGCCGCAGCCGGTCACGGCGCTTTTCTGATCGCCGGAGACGAACCCGCCTGGCTAAGCATGGGCGGCGAGGAGGGTCGATTCGAACGTGGGCCGCTGACCGCAGAGGCCGGCGTCGTCTGGGCGACGAAGTCGGTCGTCGCCGGCCAAGGGCTAGCACGGCTGGAGCTTGACGGACAGGTTCTGCTCCGGTCGGATATCCCGGTCGATGCCGAATGGGATTTGGTCAAAGGGGAATGCGTTTTGAGCCTCGACCGCCCCGCTGTGGTCGAGGTGGCCTCGCGGGGCGTCCTGAAGCTTGGGCGGGGCAAGCAACAGCTGTCCGGCCTGCCAGTCATATCCGAGGCCGCAGCGCGCCGCTTGTCCCGCATTTTCGACCAGGATGTGCTCACCCCGGGTCAGATCGTCGATGAGCCGATCCGGCCCGCCCTGTCCGCTCCCGCCGCCGCAGCGGTCAAGGAGCCATGGCCGGAAGCCGCCGTCCAAGCCCTGAAGATCATCGGCGCCGGCGAAAATGCCCAGGTCCTTGTAGGGTGCGAGGACGGCCGGATCATCCGGTCGGACCGGCGCGGACGGACAAAATGGGAATTTCAAACGAACGGGCCGGTTCATGTCGCCGAAATCACTTCGCTTCCATCCGGCGGTCAAGTTGTTCTCGCCGGCTCCGACGACGAATTTCTTTACGCCCTTGATTTTGAAACGGGGAAAAAGCTCTGGGCGCACCGCGCCGAAGTCTATCCGGAGACGAAGATCTACCCCTGGTGGACGCTCGACGGCCAGGCCAAAGTGCGCAGCGTCCTGGCCGCCGATTTTAACGGAGACGGAAAAACCGAGATTGCCCTGGGAACGGGAGGGATGCAGGTCGAGATGGTTGACTCGGGCGGCATGCTGAAATGGCGGCAGTCGGTACGGTACGGACTGCCTGTCCGGCTGCTCGCCCTCCGGTCGTCTTCCGGCGGCCCGCCGGCCCTTCTCGCGGGCCTGGATTTTCTGTCCTCACAGGCCGGGCTGTTCCGGTTCGGTCGCGACGGCGCACTGGAGACCCCGGACGCTTTCCCCAGCGGGCGCCAAGGCTGGGATTATACGGGCATCTCCGCGCTGGCCGTGCTCGATAAAAATCCCGAAAGGCCTCTCCTCGCGGTTGCGCGCAGCGGCGCCTTCAATGAGGTCGAGTTTTATGACATTTCCTCCGGCCGGTCACTTGGAAAAACCGGCACTGGGGATACGGTCTCCGGGATCGTCTGGTCGGACGCGGGAAAAGATCCGCCAGCTGTCGCCGCCACCGGAGCGGGTTGGGTCATGGCGCTCCGCCCGGACGGCCGGGTGGTGTGGTCTGTCCCGCTTCCGGACGCGGTCGTCCGGCTCTGGAAGACCGACGATGAGACCGTGGCGGCCTGGTGCAGGAGCGGGGATTATTTTATCCTGGATGCCTCAGGCCGGGTCCGGGCGCGCGGCCGCGCCTCCTGGGCCGCGGCGATGGTCGCAACGTCAATAAATTGACCTGCCGTGTTCTCAAACGGGAGAACGATGAAGCAAATTCCCTTCCTCCCTCATCATGGGAGAGGGCCAGGAAGCAAAAGCAACCCAAGTTCACGAATAGAGAAGGTTAATCAGGCCCCCGGTTTTTGGGGCGCGAGCCCGACGGCCTCGAGCAGGCTGATGGCCTTTTCCCTGAGCTCGACGTAGGCTGCCGGCGCGAGGCGGGTGGCCGTCGGCTCATAGCCGCCCTCGTCGAAATAAACCTGGGGCACGACATAGCTCGTCCCGGAGTCGAGGGCCAGGGAAACGTTGAGGAGGCGGGGCCGGCCGAAATTATCCCTCAGCTCCTCGCCGAACATGAGCATAATCTCGCCCGGCAGGAAGGTAAAAAAGACATCGCCCAACCGGAGCGCCGCGGCCTGCGTCAGGAGCTTGCCGTCCTTCGAGTGATAGAAGTCGTATTCATCGGCCAGGCCCCGGACCCGCCCCGGCTCTGGATTCCCCGCCGCCTTCTTTTTTTTGTACTCTTCGACGGCCGCGGCCAGTTTTTTCTTGATCTCCTCGAGCGGCGGGATGTCCTGAAGCGAAAGGCCGAATGATTCCCGGCTCAACTCGAGCTTGGTCACCGCGCTCCAGGACCTGGCTTTTCCGACCGCGCCCTGGATCGCCTGCGCGTAGCGCTCGCCCATCAACTGGACCGCACGCTTGCGGCCGGCCGCCGTCCCCGAGTCGTTCTCAACGTACTTTCCGGGGTTAATCTCACCTGCGGTCCCGGTTAGGTGGAGGAGCTTCAGGTTTCCCATCTTATCCTCGGCCATCGTCATCCCGACGCCCGGGAAATCTCCCGTGGCATAGCCGAGCTCCTCGCCGCCCGCCGCCGTCGGATGGCAATTATAATTGACGATCCCGATCAGGGAGGCGTCCTGGAGGCTCCGGAAAAGGACCGCCCTCAACAGCGGGTCGATCTTCCCCTCGGGCTTGGCCCGCATGTCCGCGGTCGCCCGCGAAGACCGGAATTCGACTTTGCCGCCGCCTATCGGCAGGCGACGGTTGGAGGCAATGTCTCTGACCGGGAATTCGGCATAGGCCAACTCGCAAGGGACCGCCGAAGCCTTAGCCTGCCGGGCCGCCTTCAGAAGCCCTGCGACGTACTGATCCTTGAACTTCAGGCTGACGAACTTCTCCTCGAGGCCGTACGGCGCGAGAAACCGGCCGGTCTCCCAGCGAGAGTTGGCGGTCTGATGGGTGTGGGTCGAGGTGATGAGAATATGGCTCTGGGGCACGCCCACCGCTTTCTCGACCAGCGCGGCGAACGCGTCGGAGTCGCCGCCGCTGACGCCGATGACGTCGCCCGTGAGGATGAGGACCGTTCTTTCCCCGGACTGGAGCCAGACCGCCCGGATGTAGAGGGGGTCAAACACCTCGAGAAGCTCATCATCCAGGCCGAGGGCGCAAGGCGTGCCGAGCTCGGGGGTGATGTCCGCCTTGCCGTAGCCGACCCGGAGCGTCCCGGGCTTCGCCGGCGCTTGCAAACCCGGGCCGGGAGCCGCCGGGCAGGCGCTCGTGATGGAAAGCAGTAGAAAGGCGGGTAACATCAAAAGAGGGATGAAACGGCCTTTGGTCATCGCGCATGCCTCCTTAAAAAAAGAAATCGAGCATATTCATTTTTGGGAAAAAAGTAAAATGCGGCACGCCGGCCTGCTCGGCCGGGCCAAGACAACGCGACGTTTATTCCGACGAAGCCCGCCGGGTCACTCGAGATTATCCGGGCTGATCTGGGTCCAGACTCCCGAGTCCCATTGCCAGAGGCCGAGGCTGCCGAAATCGGCGAGCAACTCATCCATCGAATCGCCGTCGAAATCCCCGGCCAGCAGCGTCTCGGGGTTGAGCCCGCTCAGCAGGGTCCACACCCCGGTATCCCACAGCCATAAGCCGACGGGGCCGAAATCCGCGGCGATCTCCCGCTTGGCGTCCCCGTCCGGATTGGCCGTGATCATGTATTCCGGATTCACTCCGCTCAGCTGCTCCCAGCTACCGGTCATCCACAGCCAGAGCCCGAGCGCCCCGAAATCGCCCACGATATCGTCATCATCGATTCCTTTGACGTCCGCCGAGATCAGGTACTCGGGATTGACTCCGCTCTGGACGAACCACCCCGGCAGCGAGCTGTAGAGCCACAGGCCCAAGGAGCCGAAATCCCCGATAATATCGTCTCCGGCATAAACGTCGTGGTCTCCCGCAGTCATGAATTCCGGGTCCACCCCGGAAAGCTGGGTCCAGGAGTTGGGACTCCAGGTCCACAAGCCAAGCGAGCCGAAATCTCCGATGATATCAGCCGCCCCGGTAGCGCCGTTTTTCGCGGTGATCACATAATCCGCGTTCACCCCGGAAAGCTGGGACCAGGCGCCGGCATCCAGCTTCCAAAGGCCCAGCCCCCCGAAATCGCAGGCCGGCTCATCATTTCCGTCTCCGTCGACGTCGCCGGCGGCCATGGTTTCGACATCCGCGGTGCTCCACTGCATCCAGACGGTATCGTTCAGCAGCCAGAGGCCCGAGGCGCCGAGGTCAATAAAGATCTCGTCGTCGGCGTTGCCATCATACTCGGCCAGGATCATGCCCTCGGCGTTGGCCGCCGAGATCTGCGACCAGCTGCCGGCGTTCCATTTCCAGATTCCGGAATCGCCGAGATCCGCCACCAGCTCATCGGCCCCGTCGCCATCGATGTCCCCGACCGCGTGGTTCGAGATGCGTTCGTCGAAATAAAGGACCTTGGCCACGAAAGCGTCCTGGCCGCCGTTAGAGGTGAGGTCGGGCCCCGAAATGACGGGGAAATACGGTTCGGACGAGCTGGTGCGTCCGGTCAGGTAAGCGTTTCCGGCGGCGTCGACGGCGATACCCAGCCCTTCTTCAAAAGATTGCGCGCCGATATAACCGCAGTAAAGAAGCCGGGTGCCCAAAGGATTGACCCTGGCCACAAAACCGTCGTAATCGCCGTTATGCGTGAGGTCGGGCCCGACCGCAACCGGGAAGGTCGCGGCCGTCGATTCGGTATAGCCCGTGATATAGGCGCTCCCCCGGATGTCGACGGCGATAGCCTGTCCGTATTCGTTCTGCGATCCCCCGATGAACCCGCAGTAATCCAGGCTTGTGCCCGAGGGATTCACTTTGGCGATAAAGGCATCCTGGCCGCCGTTTTGACTCGTGTCCGGGCCGACCGCAACGGGAAAAGTCGTCTCATTGGAAAGGGTCTGGCCTGTCACGAACGCACTGCCGGAGGCGTCGACGTCCACACCGAACGCACGATCATAATCCGACCCGCCGATATAGCCGCAGTAGGTCAGTCCTGAGCCCGCGGCATTGACTTTGGCCACAAAACCGTCATATAGATAGCCGTTATAAGTGAGGTCCGGTCCGACCGCAACCGGGAAGGTGGACTCGTCTGACGCGGTGAAACCGGCGACATAAGCATTGCCCGAGCCGTCGAGGGCAATTCCAAAGGCCTCATCATCCGCCGAGCCTCCGATGAACCCGCAGTAAACCAAGCCGCTGCCCGACGGATTGACCTTGGCGACAAACGCCTCATAACCGCCTCCGAAAGTGAGGTCGGGTCCGACGGTAACTGGAAAGTTTGTCGAGCTGTTATATCCCGCTAGGTAGGCGTTTCCTGAGCCATCCACGGCGATCGCTTGGCCGTAGTCGAAACCCCAGCCGCCGATGTAGCCGCAATAGCTCAGGGTCGTCCCCGACGGATCGAGCTTGCCGACAAAGGTATCAATGGCCAGATTATGAGTCAAATCGGGTCCGACAAGGACAGGAAAAGTGGCTTCCGTGGAATAGGTGTAACCCGTGAAATAGGCGTTCCCGGCGCCGTCAACGGCCACATCGCGGCCGTAATCGTCTGCTGAGCCTCCGATAAAACCGCAATAGACGAGGCCGTTCCCCATCGGATTCAACTTGGCCACGAAGGCGTCGATGCCGCCATTGGCCGCCAGGTCAGGTCCCGCGGCCACCGGAAAGGACGCCTCCGTGGAAGTCGTTTGACCGATCACATAGGCGCAGCCGGAGGCATCGACGTCAATGCCGTGGCCCTGGTCCTCTCCCGACCCGCCCAGGAAGCCGCAGTAAACGAGAACGGCGGGGTCGAGAACAAGAGGTTGGGTGTGGTCATAATCGCCGATCTTGAAACCGTACGAAAAAGCGGAGACTGCCGGATCGTCGTTTTCCTTGTTTCCCGGAACCTCATGACCGGGGATGGCGTCCGGACCGAGCAAGCTATAAGCCATATCCACCGGCAAACGCCGGCCTCCGATCTCTTGGTAGGCCACCGGAGTGCCGTCCCGGAAGCCGCCGGCCGGGGTGCGGACTTCGAGCTGTCCCCCGTCACTAATCTTAACGCCGGTGACTCCCCGATAAGCCAAGCGGATCTGTCTGGGGTCGGAACCGGGGTGAACGATGAGCTCGTACTTGAGTTCGTTCACGTTTCCGTAATAGGCCAGGTCGATGCCGGGCCAGAGGTCGCGGTAGAGGATCTTAGCATAGGCGGGCACGCCGGCATGCCAATTCTCGGGCTTGCCCCTAAAATAGGAAAAGGCAGCCTGGGACCGGTCCTCTCCGACGGGACGGGCGTCGGGATTCGCCCCAAGGAAATCCAGCTTGACGGTCCAACGGGCCGGACCGGAGACTTCCGATGTTGTTCTTATCTCATCGCCGGCGGCCCGACCTTCTCCAGGCGTTATGCTTACGGGCTTCGCAAGCCAGGGGGTTTTCATCGACAATCCGGCCGCTTCCCGGCTGGCAAGCGCGATCGTTATCCCGTCGCGTGAAAAATACAGCGATTTGTCCTTTCCTCCGACATAGTACGCGACTGACCTGTCCAACTGGCCCTCATTGGCGATGAAATAGAGCGGCAGCCGGCCGTAATCCAGAGAAGCCTTGATAATTGTGGGACTGAGATTGGCCGGTTGCGGCCCGAAGCGTGGAGAAACGGCAACCGCCTGTCGGGGACCCGATCCACCGCGCGTGAAGGAACCCGGCAGCGGTGAACCCTGGTCGAACGCTATGAATGCCAAGATAGCCGGAGTCAGAACAAAACGGAGTTTCATGATCTAACCTCCCTTGCACCGAGGGTGCGCCTAAGGAGGATTTATTATATTGAATTCAGAATGTCAATTAGCGTCAGGAACCTGACGCCCCGGTGCGTCACGCTTGTTTGCCGGAACTGAATTCTCTGGAGCATCTATTCGGGATTATTCGCGCTGATCTGGGTCCAAGAGCCGCCGCCCCACAGCCAGACACCCTGGGCGCCGAGGGCGGCCGGTCGTTTAAGCGAAAGCCTGCTTCAGTTGTTCGATGCGGCGGCCGATCCGCACGCTCCCCGAGCAGGACGCCCGGCACGAATCGCAATTTCGGCAGGCATTGAGCCCGCGCCGGCCGGCCGCGCCGGCCAGGGTTTCCCGGGCCTGGATCGGATTGCCGTAGCTGAAGGCGTACATGTGGGCACGCATCAGGCCGGGGACGTCCGCCCCGAACGGACAGGTCGGCGAGCACTGCGCGCACTGACGGCAGACGCCGGCCATGGCCAGCTTGACCTGACGGTCTTCCAGGAACTTCTTTTCGGCGGGGGTGTAGGCCAGGCTCGGGGCGCAGGACATGTCGGTCTCGAGCTGGTCGAAGTTGACGAAGCCGGGAACGGCCGTGGTGATGCAGTCATGATTCAGGACCCACTTGAGGAGCGCCGTGTGCATGACACCGCCCTGGTAGTAGGATTGGAGCTCAGGCGGCAGCCCCTCGCGATACCAGTCTTGCTGGCACTGCGTTTTCATGGCGATGAGGCCGATCCCGGAAGCGGCGGCCTTGGTCATCGACTCCAGGAGCGCGCCGTCCTTGTGAAAAGCATAGTTGTAGGCCGTCAGGATGACGTCATAGGAGCCCTGCCTGACGGCCTCGTCCAGGCAGTCGCCCATATTCTGGTGCGTCGAGAATCCGACCGCCCGGGCCTTGCCCTGCTTCTTGGCGGCGGCCATGCCCGCGAGCAGGCCGGCGTTGGCGACGTCCCCGACGTCGCTGATGTCATGGGTATAGATGATATCGACATAATCGGTCTGGAGGCGCTTCAGGCTGGCGTCAAGAAGTTCGATGTAGGAAGCGGCGGCCTGTTCCGGGGTCGAGGGCGGGCGGAACCGGGGCCTGATCTTGGTGGCAATGACGACTTTATCGCGCGCGCCCAGCTCCTTCACCACGTTGCCGACCATCTCCTCGTTCCGGCCGCGGGCATAGCCGGCGGCGGTGTCGAAGTGGCGGATGCCGAGCTCATAGGCCCGGCGGACGAGCGCCGGGATATCGGCGTTCATGACGCCCATGCTGACCACGGGCAGACGAAGGCCCGTTTTGCCCAACGTTCGGGTGATGAGCTTTCCGGGTTCCGCGGGGGCGGGGGGCGCGGGTTTGGCCTGGCCGGCGCTGGCGGTGTCGAGGCCGAGAATTCCGGCCCCGGCGGCGCCGGCCAGCGCCGTGCGCAGGAAGTCCCGGCGGCTGAAATCTTTCTTGGACGTCATGCGCATCTCCTTTTCTGCGACGCTAAAAGTCGAGCCAGTATAGCTAAAGGCCGCGCGTTTCGCAATAATCCCGGGACAACGCGCCACCTGCTATAATATAGGTCTGTCATAAATCGAGGAGGTTCCGCATGGCCGCAAGACGAAAAATCCGACGGGTGCTGAAGGGCAAACCGACGCTTGAAGGCGCGGGCGTCCATCTGCGCCGCGTTTTCGGGAACAGCCACGTCCCGATGTTCGACCCGTTCCTGATGCTCGACGATTTCCGGTCCGACAAGCGGGAGGATTTCATCGCGGGATTTCCCTGGCACCCGCACCGCGGGATCGAGACCATCACCTATGTTCTCGAGGGGGACGTCGAGCACGGGGACAGCATGGGCAATAAAGGAGTAATATCGACGGGAGATACGCAGTGGATGACCGCCGGGAGCGGCATCATCCACCAGGAGATGCCCAAGGGGAGCCATGAGGGCCGGATGTACGGGTTCCAACTCTGGGCCAACCTTCCTAAATCCCACAAGATGATGGACCCGCGTTACAGGGACGTCAAGAGGACGGAGGTCCCGGAAATCACACTCAAGAGCGGGGCTCGGGTGAAAGTCATCTGCGGCAAGGTGGCCGGCAAACAAGGCCCCGTCCGGGATATCATCACCGACCCGGAATACCTTGACGTTACGGTCCCGGCCGGGTCGAAATTCACCCACGGCATCCCGCAAGATCACACCGCTTTCGCCTATGTCATCGGTGGCCAGGGCGTGTTCTGCGACCGGAAGCATCCCTTCTCCTACGAGGTCGAGGGCGTGAACGACTTCGACATGCAGAGAGAAACCTGCCTCAAAGACGGGATGCTCGTCCTCTTTGATGACGGGGACGAGGTCGCGGTCACGACGGAGGACGACGAGGTCCGGTTTCTGCTCATATCGGGAAAGCCGATCAAGGAGCCCGTCGCCTGGTACGGACCGATCGTCATGAACACGAACGAGGAGCTTCAGGTCGCGTTTGACGAATACCGCAAGGGGACGTTCATCAAGCGCAAAAATTGATCCCACGGCCCGGGCGTAGGGAGGAGTGGCGCCATCCGTCGCTCAAGAAATTTGAGGGGTTTTCTTCGGCGCTGAATTGACAGCCCGTTCTTCGTAGACCTTGATCCAGCGGGCGACAATCTCCGTCAGCGTTTGAGAAAGCCCGGGTCCGCTGCCATGGATAGGACGAAATTCCTCGGCCAACTCTGAATAGCCCTTGCGGTCCAGCCATGAGGAGAAGATGTCGTCATCGGAGTAGGGCTGGATCTTCTCGGCGGCCAAGGTCTGAAGCGATGCCTGAAGATCCTGCAGGGTGAAGATCTTGCGGCCGTCGATGATGAGAGGCATCCTCTCGATCCGGGCGATCTCCAACCGCAGGTGCCTTTTCAACAGGGTGATGAGCTGGTGCCCATGACCCCGTCGTGGACGCAGCCGGTCGCCGAGCTCCCGGTAGCTGTGCATGTACAGCCAAGTGGAGAATTTGTCTTTCTCCCCGTAAGTCTCCAGAATGCCTCGGAGCTCGCGGCCGGCCGCCGTCTCCGCCTCGGCCTCGACCAGGATTCGATAGATCCCCTGGATGTCTTTGGCCCGACGCAACTCGCGCCCGTTCTCGCCGTAGACCAGAAAATCGCCGAGTCCCGTCAGGCTGAGAATATTATCCCGGAGCTGTTGCAGGCTTCCGGGATCGCCCTTGGGAAGAATAAATCCCAGATCCTTGAACTCCAGGGCCTCCTTGGCCTTGGAGGCGATGATCACAGGGATCCGCGGATAGTAGGTCTTGACCAGGCGGATGAGGTCGAGTCCGGCTTGGCTCTGCAGCTCGTCCCCCCGCGGGAAGAAGATGTCGGCGATCAGGCAGACCACGTCGTCGCCATGTCCCTGCAAATGGTACCAGGAAGGGTCGATCCCGTCCTCATCGGCAACGCCGAACAGGAACTCGAGGCTCTCCTCGTAGGTCCGGGTGATCTTGACATCGGCCCGTTGTCCGATGATCCCGTACAAGACAGGCAGAAACTGGGAGACCCAGCGCGGCTCGTCATCGACAACATGGAAGATGAACCGCGGCGCCCGGGAAAATTTCTCTATGTTGAGCAGGTCCTCGGCCGCCCGGACAACGTAAGGAATGATACTCCCGGGGGCAAACTCCTCGCGGCCGACCGCAAAAACAAGGTCGGCGCCCGCCGTGTACGGGTATTTCTGGCCGGCGAGTTGGCGGGGCGAACGCTGGACAAACGTCTGAAAGGTGAGAAGCACGAGGACGGCGTTCTGGTTCCGGCGGCGGATCGCCTCGGCGTCCAGCATCCCCAGCGCGGTGTCATCGAAGAGGAATACTGTGGGCTGATCGGACGATACCTGGAGTACCGACGCGGGGTCCGAGAGGACCTCAATCTCGAGCCAGGGCAGACTCTCCTTCAGGACATTCTGGGACTGGCGTAACCGGGTGTCGGCGGCGAACAGGGCCGCCCGTCTCAATTTAACCGGATTGATGACGCGGGGGATAAATTGATATTCTCGAGCTTTCTTTCGGTCAATCATTTTCGATCATGACGCCGCAGCGTTGGCTACGGAAATCAGCGTAGACGGTGACAGGCCGCGGAAAGGTCAGCAGGGAGGGCACGACTTCGGGCCGGCCGCAGGTCCACAGCCAGGGGTCGAAGACGTCCCGCATGGGCATGATGAACCCATAAATCACGTTATTGCTCATCAGGTTGGTCAGAAAATGAGTTCCCTGGGTTCCGTACATCCTCGTCTGGAGTCTCTTCTGGTCCTCGTCGAACCCGCCCTGGATCATGTACAGAAAATGGCTGCCATAGGTCCCCCCCGTTAGGTTCTCCTCTTCCGTAAGCGGCTCGGCCCGCCCGGCGACATCAACGCCGTACTCAAAAATCGCCGCCGCCTGGTCGACATCTTGATATTCCACGAAGATCCCCCAGTCCGGGTTCTTGCTTCCCAGCCGACCGGGAACGAGCATGATATACTTTTCGCGCCGCGCCTTCATCTCCCGATTGACTTCGGCGATCCTCCTCCTGACCCCGGCCTGCATTTCTTTAGCATAGACAAAGGGGGAGATGACCAGGGCGAACTTAATGCCCCTGACGACCCCGTGTCCCTGGGCGTTGTTGATCTCCAGATAGGTATGCCGGCTGTGTTGCGGCATGGGAAGGCGCTCAAACTTGAGCTCGGGCAGACGGGTCAGCTGGACGATATGGAAGATCCCGGCTCCCCGCTCTTGGCTCAAGAAATCGAGGTTGAAGACGAACTCAATCTGAAAGTGCGACGGGCTGCCCCTGGCGATCTTTTCCATGATCTCTCCGAGGCCGGTCTTGAAATCGAAATGGTCGTTCTGAACGAGCTCTTCGATCGTGATCAAGTTGTTCTGGAGCCCCAAGAGGCGGATTCTGTGATAGTCGGCGAACCGAACATGGAGCCGCCGCATCGTCTCCAGCTCGAGTCCGCGAATCTCGCTGTTCTTGGTCATGTCGAGCGCATAGAAATACTGCTGGCCTCTGCCGATTCTCAGCAGGTTGAGGGGGATCGGGTTTCGGATGGTGGCCATGGAGATAACGGGAAAATCGTCGAGGACGGTCGCGTAGCCGTGGCCAAAGGCGATCCGGGCAAAGCCCTCCTGGGGGTCTTGATTCTTGAGGGCGTACGGGAAAAAGGATGTGGCGACGCCTGAGATATAGGGATAATAGACGGGGCCCGCGAGCGTATCATCGAAGATGCCCGGAATAGGGTTAAATACAATGGCCATTTTCTCGGCCGACCCTTCGGGCTGTTTCGCCAGGAAATCCTCATATATCTGGCGGATGGCCTGGACCGTCTGAGTAACCCGGACTTCCCAATCCGGATGGTTGTTCGGCAGCATGAACGACGCGTTCTCCCCCGCGTGGATCAAGCCTGGCACCATCGCCGCTCCACCCGCTTCGTTCGTGGCGGAGGACCGGATGCCCAAGGGAAGCGTTCCCATCTCCTCGAGAATGGAGCGTACGATAACGAGGTCATCATCTGGAAACTGATTGTCGTTTTCCAGATAACGGTCGTAAAAGTCGGTGGCCAGGATGATGGTCTTGAGCGGGCTGACTCTGGGCATGGGGATTTCATTGACTTCGATGAGCCCCGCTCCCTTGCCACCGAAGGAACCCGCGCCGTAGATTTTGATATCCCCGGTCTTCTCGATAATCTGGACGGCCATCAGGACAGATTCATCCTAGGACAAACTCGGGCCCGAGTAAAGCCTTCGGGGGAGGCCTTCGGGGGAGGCCGATCACCGCCGGAAACGCGCGACGGAACGGCCGCGAGCCTGATCATCTTTTGGCATCGAACACGGGAATTCGCATCTGTTTTCCATCTCGAAGCGCGGATTGATGGGCGATGATACCCGGTGCGGTGTAGGCAACCGCCTCATAGACATCGATCGCCGGCCGGCGCTCATGGACCAGAGCGTCGATAAACTCATGGGTCAGGAACGTGTGCGACCCGTCGTGGCCGCTCACGTGGCGCAGCGGCTCGGGCAGCAGATCGGTCTGCCACCACTGGGGCTGGACGTAGCTTTCGAGCCGCGGGAGCTCGCGGGCGAAACCGGCGTCGTCTTTTTCCTGCTGAGCGGCCGTCCGAACGATCGCCGGGCCCGAGCCGTTCGGATGCGGGTCGTAGAAGCTCATCTTCGTCCCCGTCCACTGGCCCCGCTCGCAACCGCGCACCGAGGCTTTCCAGTAGACGCCGACCCGGAAGGCATGCCCCCGGTCCGTCTTGAACAGGGCTGTCTCGCTCCAAAACGGGTTCTTATAAGTATTATCCTTGAGGATGGGCGAATCGTCCCCCCAGCCGAGGCACGTGACCTCGGTCAGCCTCTCGCCGGTGACGCCGACAAGATAAGCCGTGCAGTGCGTAGGGTAGTGCATTGGCGGAAAGCCGTAACGCCAGGTGCGGGTGCCGTCTTTTTCCCAGTACAGGACCTCCAGGCCGGGGTGATGGTACTCGGCCTCCGTGTAGAAGATCTCCCCGAAATCGCCCCGCTCCAGGAATTTCCGTGCCGAGATGACGGACTGATGATAGTAGCTCGTCTCCGCCATCATGTAGGTGAGCCCGGTTCGCTTGACCGTGTCGATAAGTTCTTCGCATTCCGCGATCGACATGCCGGCCGGGACGGCGCTCAGGACGTGCTTCCCCGCCTTGAGCACCGCCGTGCAGTGGCGGACGTGGTCGGGCGCGCCGGTGAAAACCGCCACGGCGTCGATCTCTCTGTCGAGAATCAGCTTTTCGAGCGATTCGTACGACTTGCCGCAGCGGTACGTTTTCATCAGCAGCTCGCGGCGATCGGGACGCAAGTCGCTGACAGCCTGGACGATGCCGTCCGGGTGTTCATGCCAATAGAAACTGCTGCCGAACCCGCCGCCCACGACGCCGATCCGGATCTTTTTGGCGGACGTCCGGGTCCCGGTCCCCAGGGCCGGCCGCGCCGCCGCCGGGTTTCGGCCAATCGCCAACGTCGGCGCAAGCGCCGCGCCCAGCAGGCCAACGCCGGCCTTCTGAATAAACGCTCTTCGCGGAAGCGATCTCGGGTCAGCCATGCGACATCCTCCTCTGCCGTATCCCCTCGTCCAACCTCGGGGACTCCGGCGTCAATTATCGTTTCTTGTCTCGTTCCAAGTCAACTTCCGAACGGGGACCGTTCTCCACCCTCATCTTCGCACGGGTGAGATAAGTCCCCGAGGTTGACAGAGTTTTCCTGTGAGTTATATCATGCGGCCGTCTCCTCGAACGACGCTCGAAACCGGAGGTGCCCATGATACGACGCGACTTTCTGGGCGCGGCCGGCCTCGCCATGTCCGGAAAAACCGGCGGCGCCCCGGCCGCATTCCGAGGGTCCAGATCGACCCCTCAAGCTCAGCCGCTTGCCGCGGCGGCCAACGTCTCAGCCAAAGCCCTCGCGCTGCACAAAAAGGCCGTCATCATCGATGGCCACAACGATTCGCTCATCGAACACTGGGCGCGGAAGGAATCCTACGATCTGGGCCGGGACTGGCCGGCCTATCAGGCGGACCTCCGGCGGATGAGGGCCGGCGGCCTGACGGCGATGAACTCGATGGTCGGCGGGGCCAACCTCGTCCAGGGTCTCGACCTCTGGGGGGGCATGTACGAGAATGTGGACAAGCATCCTGCCGATTTCCTGATCCCGGATGAGCCCGAGGACATCCTCCGTGCCAAGAGCGAGGGCAAGGTCGCGCTGATCGGCCAGCTCGAGGGCTGCCAGCTCCTCAACAACAGCCTCCGCATCCTCGACGTCATGCGCAGGCTGGGCGTCCGGGTGGCCGGGCTCACGCACGGCGAGGGCGGAGAGGAATTCCACCTCCAGGCCGCCAAGAGCCCCTTCGGCTACTGCACGCCGGACGATCGCGAGAAAGCCCGGCAGGAATCCGCCGCCCTGACCGGCTTCGGCCGGGAGGCGGTCGCCGAGTTCAACCGCCTGGGGATGGTCGTTGACCTGGCCCACGCGAACGACGCCGCCTTCTTCGAGACCCTGGAGCTTTCCAAAAAGCCCGTGGAATTCTCCCACGGCGCGGTCTTCGCCCTCACGCATCACTGGCGGGCCCTCACCGACGACCAGCTCACGGCGCTGGCGGCGAACGGCGGGGTCATCGGCATCGCCGTCTACCCGGGATTCATCGCCCAGGAACCGGCGCAGCAGACGATCCAACGCTTCCTCGATCACGTCGAATATGTCTGCGAAAAGGTGGGCGACGACCACGTCGGGTTCGGCTCGGACTACGACGGCATGGGCGAGCTGGTGCCGGTCCTCCCGTCCTATGCCGAGATGCCGCAGCTCACCCAGCTCATGCTCGACCGCGGCTTCTCCGATGAGACCATCATGAAGTTCTGGGGCGGGAACTTCCTCCGCGTGATGCGCCAGGCGGCCGTTCAAATTTAGGAATCCTGGGGATGGTTCTCAAGGAGTACCGTCCCCGGTTGTGCTCCCGGCTCTCAAAGGGGAGGGTTATTGAATTGGCACATCGCCGAGCCTCATTCTATTCTCCAAGTGGAGTGATCGCCCAGGAGGACCAAGATGGACACGGCTAAAAAGGCATCGTTCCCCGTGATGGAGCTTATGACCGTCAAGATGGTGCGCGACTATCTGGCGGAAAAAAAATCGGTCATCCTGCCCTTGGGCGGAATCGAGCAGCACGGCTACCACCTGCCCCTCCGCACGGACGCGATCATCGCCGAGCGGCTGGCCTGGCGGGCGGGCGAACGGCTGGGCATGCTCGTCGCGCCGGCCATCCTGACAACCTTTTCGGGCGGCGGACTGCCCGGGACGATCAACGTCACGCCGGCGGTCATGTCGCTCGTCGTCAACGACATCCTGGTCTCGCTCGCCGGCCAGGGCTTCCGGAATATCTATCTCTTCCTGGGTCACGGCGGCAGCGAGAACCTCCGCGCCTTGAACGACGGGCTGAGGATCCTCCTGCGCGGCAACGCGACGTTCGAACACACCCTGATCGCGGTGCTGCCCGTGTGGAAGCTGGGGCGGAAGGACATCGGCTGGCGGCGCGCGCTTAAGGAACGCGACTGGCACGCCGGCTGGCTTGAAACCTCGATGATGCTCGACCTCGCGCCCGAGTCCGTCCGGATGGACGAGCTCGAGCTCGATACGCCGGAGCTCCTCCGTCTCCAGCGCGACCACCCGGATAACTACCAGCGCGCCGAAAAGATCGTCGACGACCCGCTCGTCGTCCCGCGGCTCAGCCAGCGGCCGGATATCCAGGTCGGGGTGATGGGCGCGCCCGGGCAGGCCTCGCGTGAGCTCGGCCGCCAGATCGACGACGATATCGTCGACGATATGTGCGCCCGGATCTCAGAGCTCGAGGCGAAAGCGGACGGTGTCTATCGGAGCGTCCTCCACATCCCCGAACCGGTCATGCTGGCCGACGACTAAACCATCGTTTCCTTAACCAGGTTTTCGACGTCGGCGTCCGGCAACTCCAACTTGTGAGCCGTTTTGCCGTGTTCTTTCCCGATTTTCTTGACCTCTTCCCGGTCATGGCTCCTGACCATGAAACCACACTCGGGAGTGCACGTGATCTGATACATCTTATCCATAGCTTCTACCTCCATTAAACCTGTTATATATCTATTTTACGGGGTGGTCAGGATCCTGTCAAAAGCCGGCGGCGATGCGCGGTGATTGGACCCTGATTCCGCATAACACGATCATATAAAAAGGGGCCCAGCCACGGAGAAAGCGTCCGGCCCGGGTTGACAGCCGCGGCGGGGGCGTGATAGTTATCTGAGACACCGGACAATCCCATGACACGCGACCGGTGAAGGAGCAAGCCATGACCCGATCCCCACTCCCCGCGAGTCCCAAGGGCATCACCCGGCGGTCTTTCCTCAAGTCCGCCGCCGCGGCGGCGGTGGCGCCCGCCATCATCCCCTCCTCGGTCTTCAGCCGACCGGCGCCGAGCGACCTCCTGCTCCTCGGATGCATCGGCGTCGGACGACAGGGCGTGGCCGACATGCAGGAGCTGATCTACCGCGGCCTCGAGGCCGGCGCCCGGGTCGTCGCCGTCGCGGACGTCGATACCCATCGTCTCGAGCACGCCCAATGGCTCGCCGATAAGATCTATGCGGCCGAGCTCGGAGCGAAAAAGCCCGTTGCCTGCGCCGCCTACCGCGATTTCCGGGAGCTCCTGGCGCGTCCGGATATCGACGGCGTCACGATCGTCACGCCCGACCACTGGCACGCCGTCCACGCCGTGGCCGCCGCCAACGCCGGCAAGGACATCTACCTCGAGAAGCCGATGACGTACACGATCGCCGAGGGCCAGAAGCTCGTCCAGGCGGTCCGGAAAAACAAGCGCGTTCTCCAGGTCGGTTCCCAGCAACGCTCCGGGATCTACTTCCGGACGGCCTGCGAGCTCGTCCGGAACAACCGTCTCGGCCGGCTGAAGACGATCCGGGTGATACTGCCCTGCGACGTGGGCACCGGCGATCCGGGCCCGATGCCCGTGCCCAAAAACCTGGATTACGACTTCTGGCTCGGCCCGGCGCCCCAGGCGCCCTTCAGCGAAGACCGGACTCATCCGCAGCACAGCTACGAGCGGCCCGGCTGGCTCCAGATTGAGCCGTATTGCCGGGGCATGATCACCGGCTGGGGCTCCCACATGAACGACATCGCCCAGTGGGGAAACGGCACTGACGACACCGGGCCGATTTCGTTCGAGGGCCGGGGCGATTTCCCGCAGCGGGGCGTGTTCAACGTGCACACGACCTTCCGCGTCGAGGCCAGGTATGCCAACGGCGTCCGGCTGATCATCGAAACCGAGGAACCCGGGGGCGTGCGGTTCGAAGGCGAGAAGGGCTGGATCTACGTCGAGCGCGACAAGCTCGAATCATCCGACCCGGCCATCCTGCGCGAGAAGATCGGTGACAGCGAGATCAAGCTCTACGTCAGCAACAACCATATGAAGGATTTCCTCGAGTGCATGAGGAGCCGGAAAGACCCCGTCGCGCCGGTCGAGGTCGGGCACCGATCAAACTCCATCTGCGTCCTGGCGCATATCGCCATGAAGCTCGGCCGAAAGCTCACCTGGGATCCGAAGGCGGAGCGGTTTACGGGCGACGATGACGCCAATACCTGGCTGGATTACGCCCACCGGTCACCGTGGGTGATTTGAGGCGTTTCCTTCTGGTGCTGGCGCTATTTCTGGCGGCGGCGGAGGGCTGGGCCGGTCCGCCAAAAATCGAACTCAAGCAGGACGAGGCGGCGGGACGGCTGGCCGTCATCGTCGATGGCCGGGAGGCGTTTGTTTATCAGTATGCGCCAACGCTCGACCTTCCGCATTACTGGCCGCTCAACAGCCCCGGCGGGAAAAACATGCTGGTCGAGAAGACCGAGCCCTACCCCCACCACCGGTCGTTCTGGATCGCCGACACCGTGCGCCTCGCCGGCGGACGCGAGGTCAGCGTTTACAACGGCTTCTACTCCGGGGTGAAGACGGGCGAAAAAGACTTCGGGCCGCCGTTCCGGGATCACGTCCGCCACGTCAAGTTCACCCGCCTGGACGCAAAGGACGACCGGGCCGAGATCGGCGCCGAACTCGTGTGGGAGATGGACAAATCCGTGCCCGTACTCAAGGAGGCGCGCCGGCTCCGCGTCGATGCCCTGGGCGCGGGGGAGTATTTTCTCGACCTCAACTTCGCGCTCACCGCCGCCTTCGGCGATGTCGACTTTGTGAGCGACGAGGGTCACTACGCCTGGCCGTTCCTGCGCCTCGAGACGCGATGGAGCGGCGACAGCGAGGGCACGCTAATTTCCGACTTGGGCGCAGTCGGCGAGGAGGCCACCAACTTGAAGCCGGCGCTCTGGCTCAACTATTCGAACACGGTGGAGGGCGAAACCGCCGGGATCGCCGTCTTCCAGTGGCCCGACGGACAGGATCACCGCTGGCTCACGCGGAAATACGGCTGTTTCGGACCCCGGCGTCCCGACGACCGGAGCGGCGAGCCTTTCACTCTCAAAAAGGGAGAGTCGATTTCGCAGCGGGTGGGAGTTCTCGTCCACAGGGGTGATGTGAACGACGGCCGGGTGGCCGAGCGCTACCGTATGTACATTAAGAGTCAGCGGCTGAGATGAACAGGCGTCAGTTTCTGCGCGCCGCCGCGGTCGCGGGGGCCTCGGGCGCGACTCTCACGGGTGTATCGGCTCTGGCGGGAGTGGACCTTCCTCGTTTTGCCAGGGCCGGAAGCGCAAGCGGCCCGCGGATCGCTCGCATCGACCTTTTCCCCGTCGTTTATCCCACGACCGGCTATTTCAAGTTCCTGACCGGGCCGCATGGCTCGACCGGACGGCCCGCGGTGATCGTAAAAATCACGGCGGATAACGGAATGGCAGGCTGGGGGCAGTCCGTTCCGATCCACAGGTGGAGTTACGAGACTCTCGAGACGGCGGTCATCGTCCTCCGCGACTATTACGCGCCTATCTTGATCGGCCGCGATCCGACCGACATCGCCGGAGCTCACGTCGAAATGGACAAAGCGATCGCGCCCGGGTTCTCGACGGGGATGCCCATTAGCCGCGCCGGCATCGATATCGCATTTCACGACCTGTCGGCGAAACTTCAGGGGAAACCACTCGCGGCGCTTTGGGGAAAGCCGCCCGGAGGGACGATCACCTTGAGCTGGACGGTCAACGTCACGCGCCCCGACGACGCGGCGCCGCTTGTGGACGAGGGAAAAAAGCGGGGTTACAAGCATATCAACATCAAGGTCGCCCCGGACATCGCCTTTGATGTCGAGCTTGCCAGGACGGTGCGGCGGCTGGCGCCAGAGGCGTTCCTGTGGGCCGACGCCAACGGCGGCTATGATCCGGAGACGGCGCTCCGGGGGGCGCCGCAACTTGCCGCCGCCGGGGTCGATGTCCTCGAATCGCCGCTCCGGCCCAACCTTATCGGCGGCTACCAGGCGCTTAAGAAACAGGGCGCCCTGCCGATCCTGATGGACGAGGGACTGATTTCGCCAACCGAGCTCGAGGAGTTCAGCAAGCTCGGGATGCTCGACGGCGCGGCCATGAAGCCGGCGCGCTGCGGCGGGCTGCTGTCGTGCCGCCGGCAGATCGAGATCTGCGCGGAACAAAGCTTGATCTGGCTCGGTAGCGGGCTGACCGATCCCGACATCTCGCTCGCGGCGTCGCTCTGCCTGTACGGCGCCTACAGGCTGAAGAAACCCGCGGCGCTTAACGGCCCGCAGTTTCTGGTGGGCGATGTTCTCAGTAAGCCGCTGAGGATCGAGGGCGGCATCGCCCATGTTCCCGATGGGCCTGGCTTGGGAATCGAGGTCGACGAGGACAAGGTTATCGCGCTCATGAAGCGGAGCGGCGGCGATAAGCTGCTTGGAAAGTGATTTAGCATGAGATCGCTCTGTGCCCAATTGTTCCTCGCGGTCTTTGTCGGATTGACCAGCACTCCGGGCTGGGCTCAGATGGAGTTCAGGCAGGACACGGCCAAAGGGACATTGGCCATCTCGGACGGCGGCGTTCCCGTACTCACCTACCGGTTCGGCGATCAGCTCAAAGAGGGCGTGGACGCGAAGTTTAAGAGGTCATGCTATATCCATCCCCTTTTCTCTCTCGACGGGCGCGAGCTCACCGCCGATTTCCCGGCCGATCATATCCATCATCATGGGCTTTTCTGGGGATGGCCGGTCGTCAAGGTGCGCGGCCAAACAACGAGCAACTGGGAGGTCGGATCACCAAAATTGCGCCAATACTTCGTTCGCTGGCTGAAGCGCTATGAGGAGGCTGGCCGCGCGATTCTCAGTGTTGAAAATGCCTGGAAACTCGGTAACGCTGAGATCGTCGCCAAGGAAATCGTGACGATCCGGGTCCATCCGGCCGATTCGGTCGGCCGCGCCATCGACATCGAATTACTCGTCACGGCCGTCGGCGGTCCGCTCGAGCTCCAGGGAACCCCCGATCAAAATAAAGGGTACGGCGGACTTTGTTTCCGGAGTACGCCACGGCTCAAAGGCGCCAGGATGACAACCGATAAGGGCCCGCTCGACGAAGATGTCGTGAATACGCCCTTTCTGTGGGCGGACATCTCGACGGATGAACTGGGCGTCACGGTCTTCGTTCCGCCCGGTCATCCGGGCGCCCCGGTCCGCTGGCTCATCCGGAACAGTTACGCCGGGGTCATCAACCCGTCCTGGCCCGGGCTCAAACCCGTGACGCTCTCCCCCGGCCGGCCGGTCGAGCTCCGTTACCGGATTTACGTCCACCGCGGCGACGCCGACGAGGGAAATGTTGCGGGGAGGTATAGGCATTATGTTCAGGGAAGATAGAGATCGGACTTCGGACATGGCTCAGAATGGGCTGATGTTGCCGGCAGTGACCGGGAGGCCCGCCCGCCTGGCCATTCTTTTCAGAACATGGTTTGAACGCCGATTGTGCCGAATCGGAATCCTCTGCTGAAATACCCGTAACGGAGTAGTCAGATCTCCCTTCAATTAAGGGGAGGGGGTGAAGTTGGCTCAAATTAGCCAGTTTTCGACCCGGAGCCCTGGAATCCCCTTATAGTGCCGCGTGTTCCCGGTCACCAGAGTCAACTTGTGGGCGAGTGCGATCGAAGCGATCTGGAGATCGGGCTCGAATGTGGTCAGCCCGCGGCCCTCCAGGTGGGCCTTGATCCGGCCGAATACCCGGGCGCTCTCGAAGTCGAAAGGAAGGATCGTCAGGCGGGGGAAGATTTCGGCCTCATAGCTCCGCAGAAGGTCCGCCCGGCTTTCCTTCCTGAAGACGCCGAAGTAGATTTCGGCGGCATTGACGGCGCTTGTGAACTGGGCCGCTCGCGGCACCGCCTTGAGCCTGGCCATCATAGCCGCCGACCGTTTTTTCTTCAAGACGTTGCTGAGGACATCCGTGTCGAAAAGATACATCAGACCCGAACCTTCCGTGCCCGTGATTTGCTCCTGGCCTCGTAAATTTCTTCGATCATCCGGTCGATCTCACTATCGAGATTCCCGCCGGGTGCAGCGGCATCAGCCAGCCCGCCCGCCTTTCCGGCCTGTTGGCGCTCCCATTCCTCGAACGGCATGAGCGCGGCGACGGGTTTCCCGTGCCTGGTGATCACGATATGCTCCTTATTAAGGATAAGACGCTCGACAAGCTCGGAGAATCTCATCTTGGCCAAGGTCAGCGGGATCTGTTCCACGAGTTTAGTCTCTGGCCATAATATGGTCAATTTGACTACATTTGTCAAGAGGACTTATCCCGGCCATCCTCAACATCCAATTTGGCCGACCGCCCCCAAGGGCCCCGACTGGAGGCATTCCCCTGCCCTAACGCGCGCCCGATTATTCTTGACATTCAGGATAGGCCCGGGATATATTTTCGGGCGCGTGGGGATCGATGTCCCAAGAATGTCCTGGGGGAATTAGCAACGTGGCGCCGCACAAAGAAATCCCCTAATTCCCCGCATTTTCTAAGTTTTCTAGGGATCCAGGGATAGGATCCCGACCGGAGTCCAAACCGGGATGGAAACGAAAGGGATTATCGAGTCCTGGAAGGAGATCTCAGACTACCTCAAGCGCTCCGTCAAGACCTGCCAGCGCTGGGAGGGAGAATTCGGGCTGCCCGTGCATCGGCTCGAGGAAACCCCCAAAGCCCGGGTTTTTGCCGATAAAGGCGAGCTCGATGTCTGGATCAGGGAGAAGCTCCACCTCGCGGATTTTTCGGAGAATGCCCGTCCCCGGTTTCGATCGCTGGCGGTCCTGCCGATCAAGAACCTCTCCGGCAAGGAGAAGAAGGAATATTTCGCCGAGGGAATCACCGAGGTCCTGATCACGGAGCTGGGGCAAGTCGCCGGGCTCCGCGTTATTTCCCACCAGTCGGTGAAGCAGTTCCAGGGAACGGGGAAAACAATCCCCGAGATTGCGAAGCTGGTGCGGGTGGAGGCCTTTGTGGAAAGGGCCTTGTTGCCGGCGCGGAACGGGGTGCGCTTGTCTGTGAACCTGGTGGGCGCGTTCCCGGAGCGGCACATCTGGGCCCAGACGTTTGAGTGCGGGTAGGCGGAGGTGGCCGGGCTGCAGCGGCGGATCGCCCGAACGGTGGCGGAACAAGCGGGGGTCGCGCTGACGCCCCAGGTCGAGGCCCGGCTCGCCAGTTCCCAAAACGTCGTTCCGGAGGCGTACGAAGCTTACTTCAGGGGCAGGGCCTCTGTCCGGAAGTCATTCCTAAGGGCGGACATCGAAAGGGCCCTCGGCTACTTTGAAAAAGCCATCGCCCTCGACCCCGACTTTGCTCCGGCCTATGCCGAGAAAGGCTGGGCGTATGGTCAGCTCGGCATGTATTGCCACCTTTCACCCAGGGAAGCCTTCCCAAAACAGGAGGAAGCGGCCCGGCAGGCGCTTGAGCTCGACCCTCTGTTGGCGGAAGGCCATGCCGAACTGGGATATGCGGCCATGGTCGGCAACTGGGATTGGTCCGGGGCCGAAGAGTGTTTCAAGCAGGCCCTAGAGCTGAACCCGAACAGCCCCCGGTCTCATTTCTACTACGCGAATTTCCTTTCCCTGGTCTGCCGGCATGAGGAAGCCATCGCAATGCAGCGGCGGCTGCTCGGGCTCGACCCCTTCAACCCGGAGAGCCACTGGAACATGGGGTGGAATCTTTTTTGGGCGCAACGTTACGATGAGTCCCTGACCGTAATTAACAAAATGCGGGAAACCGCTCCGGAAGACCATTGGCTGGAGATGGCCCTGGGCGTGATCTATGCCGTCAAGGGCCAGCCCGAGCCCGCCCTGGCCATGTGCGAAAAAGCCAGGGCCGGCGTCCCGATAGGGGTGGATTGCCAATTCGATTGCTTCACGACGATCATCTATGCCAGGGCCGGTGAGAAGGATAAAGCCCGCAGCATCCTCCGTCAAATCGAACGGACTTCCAAACTGAGGCTATTCGATTCGGCGTCCATCGCCGGCTGCCATGTGGCGCTTGGCGATATGGATGACGCCGCAGCCTGGCTGGAAAAGGCCCTCCGGGAGCGCAGCCCGGGGCTCGTCTATCTCAAGGTCGCGCCGTTCTGGAGGCCGCTGTTGGCCGACCCGCGCGGCCGGAGGATTCTCCGCGGGATGAATTTCCCCGGGTGATTCTCTACGTTTCCCTTAACGCCTTCCAACCGGTCTACGGCAGCCGCTCCAGAAGGAGCATGAACGGCATCGGGAAGGATCCGAAGGGGCAAACTGCATCGCGATTGTTCTCGGGATGCTTGTAAATCCAGGCTTGGTCATTCGTTCCCGGGACCGGATAGATTTCCCAGCGGTCGGGCTTGCCGTCGTTGTTGTTGTCGTAGGCCATCGCCTCGACCACTCCGGTGATGCCTGTCGGGTTCGAATTATTGTGGTTGAGGATAAAATAGTGCCGTGAAATCGTACAGATAGTGGTCCAGAGCCGAACCTGTTGGGGCACTCCCGGCGTCATCGTGAGGAAGTTAATCCTGGGGGCCGCAAAAGCAGCGCTATTATAGGTCTTGAACCTGAAGAAATCGACCGGCTCGTCCGGCAAGCCGGGGTAGAGCCCGACGGTATCGGGAAGAAAGCCGCATGGCCCCTGCGCGTAAGGGAAGACCACTCGAACGCTCCGTTCGGCATGGTGCTCGATCTTGAAATACAGCTCCCCTTTATCGCCTGAAAACCAGACCTCAACCGAGTTGTTGCCGGTCGTCACGTAAGGTCCCTGATCATCGTTAAGAATCTTGTCCACATAGTAGGACTCGCTTCCCGCGAGTTCGGGATTGGTTAAACCCCGGAATGAGGCCCTGAGCTGAATCTTGGGAGCAGGTTTCGCGGCGAACACCCAGGCACCACCCAGACACAAAATACAGACGACAGCCAATGTTCCGAGGACAATATTTTTTTTGGGCAGCTTCTCCTCCTTTCAAGTCAATAAAATGAATTCCCCGCGGCTAAAAAGGGACGCTCCCGGCGGCACAGTCCCATCCCCGACTGGCAACCGGGAGCGTCCCCAAGGCGTGGGGTAAAATCTTGTCCATCGCGAGCCCCCCTCGCAGCGTAAGAGGGCATGGCTCACTTCGGCCAGGAAATTCAAAGCATCGGACGCAGTGACTATTTGAATCCTCCCTTTACTTACCTCACTAAACCCACTGTAGGAAGTTGTCAATAGCAGGAGGTCCAAATGTCGCATTTTGACGCACCTTTGTCTCACCGGGAGCACAGTATCGGACGCCCTAAGCGGCTCATATCTGACCCCTTCTCTCGATTCAGCGTCGTCTCCAATACCTAATTTTGGCTTGGTTTAAATGGGAATGGTAAAGAAAGCGTTGCGATATGCAGGCGATTTCGTGATGAATTTACCGAGGCCGAGGGGAGAAGAAAACAGAAAAACTTAGCCTTTGGCGGCTTTCTGGACGGCTTCGAAGACCCGGTAGAAATTTCCGCCCAGGATCTTGCGGATGTCGTCCTCTTTGTAGCCGCGCCGCTGGAGTTCGTCGGTGATCGCGCCGAGTTTCCCCGCGTTCTCCAGTCCGACCGGCGTCGCCGAAATGCCGTCGAAGTCGGATCCGAGGCCGACGTGATTGGCGTTTCCCGTGACCTTGACGACGTGGTCGATGTGGTCGACCACGGTCCCGACATCGACGCGGGGCAGGGTTTTCTTAAGCTCCGCCTCCCTCGCCCTGTACTCGGCAAAAGCCTTTTCGCGAATCTTCGGGTCGGCCCGCATGATCGCCCGTTCATCCTCGGGCAGGCCGAATCTTTTGGCGACCTCGAGGCGGAGCGCCGTCTGTTTATTCTCGATCACGGCGTTGAGGAAACCCGGCAGGTAATTGATGCCGATCAGTCCGCCGTTTTTCGCGAGGGTCTTAAGCATCTCATCGCTCAGGTTGCGGTGGTAGTTGGACAGGGCGCGGCAGCACGAGTGCGAGGCGACGACCGGCGCGCTGCTGACGCGCAGGACATCCCAGAAGGTTTCATCATGGGCGTGGGAAACGTCGACCACCATGCCCAGCCGGTTCATCTCCTGGACGACCTTTTCGCCTAACTCGGTGAGCCCGCCGTACTTAGGCCCGGGATCTCCCGAAGCGTCCGCCCAGCCGGTCCGCGTCCAGTGGGTGAGGGTCATCAGCCGGACTCCGGCCCGGTGAAAAGCGCGCAGCAGGTCAAGGTCGTCCTCGATGGCGTAGCCCCCCTCGATCCCGATGAGGACGGCCGTTTTTCCGGAATTCCTGAGCCGCGCGGCGTCCTCGTAGGTGCGCACGACTTCCAGGTCATCCGGGCTCTGACCGGCCAGGCGGTAGACCGCTTCGATCTCGTCGAAGGCCCGCTTGGCGGCATTCGCCCGTTCCAGCTCATCGTCCGGCGGGCCGACATAGCACGCGAAAACCTGGAGGTCGACGGCCCCCCGTTTCAATTTGGGGATGTCGATATTGCCCCCGGGGAGGTCCAGTCGCAGGTCCTCGCCCGCCATGAACCGGCTGATCGTATCGCAGTGGAGGTCGGCCACCGCCGCGTCCTTGTGCACGAACTCCGCCCGGAACCTGGGATCGAGAAGATTTTCCCTGGAGTTCGCCAGGGTCCGGATGGCTTCGACATGGTACTGGGCCGCTACCCGCAGGTGCTCGGGGTCGATGAGCTCGGGGCGGTCGCCGGGACGATGATATTCCGGGTGCTCGTCATCCGGCCCAAGATTCAGGTCCTTGCCGGTGCGCAGGCTGATGGACGTGACACCCTTATTCCAGAACGCTGTGTGGTCCGAGCCGCGATAGTTGATCCGGGGCCGAAGCCGCTTCACGGTCTCGGGATCGAGCCCGACCTTGACGATGTCATAGAACCGGCCGTACTCCCACATCCCGCCGACGAGAAGGTCGTCCCCGCCGGCCCCGACCATGTCGACGTTGAGATAGGCCACAGTCTTATTCAGGGGAAAGACGGGGTGCTCGGCGAAGTATCGGGAACCGACGAGCCCCTGCTCCTCCCCCGCCCAGGAGCCAAAGACAATCGTCCGGGACGGCTTGAACCGCGAAGCGGTGAGGACGCGAGCCGTCTCGAGAACAGTCGCCGCCGACGTCGCGTTGTCGTCGGCGCCGGGATAGACAAATCCGTTGAGGCCGACGCCCAGATGGTCGAGGTGGCCGCCCATGACAACGCACTCGTCCTTGAGCTTTTTATCGCGGCCGGGAATGATGCCGATCACGTTCACCGCCTGGCGCTCTTCTTGGGCATAATGGGCTTCCATTTCGACGGCCGCCGCGAGCGCGAACGACAGGGGTTTCTTGAGGCGCAGGATCTTGCTCACCGGATCGCGCCAGCTCTTCTTTGACAGGTAAAAGAGGTCATCGAGAAAATTGGCCGTCGCCTGGACGACGACAAAACCGGCCGGGCACACTCCGGGCGCGACCATCGCCCCCATCCGGCGGCGCGGCCGGGCCTGACCCATCTCCGCGGTATCCATCTCGATGACACCGGCGGCGCCCCGTTCGACGGCCAGCTTGACCTTCTTCTCGAGCGTCCAGGCTTTGAGCGCCGGGTCGTCGATAAAAGGCGGGCCGTCCGGAAGGAAGAGGAGGATGCGGCCTTTGACGTCGAGGCCGGCGTAGTCATCCCAGGCGGGCTTCTCGGAGACGATCCCGTATCCGACGAAGGCGGCGGCGCCTCGGGCCACGCCCGAACCCGTGCCCCGCGCCGGCTGGAAATCCCGGCCGCGTCCGGCGAAATATGCCCGCCGCTCGGGGGAAACGATCTCCAGCCTGATGGGCAGGTCGAAGTTCGACCAGGTTTTGAACGGCACCTCCTGGAAAAACGAACCTCTGTCGCCCCGGGGTTGGAGGCCGTATTCTTTCATCTTGGCGGCGACATACTCGGCCGCCTTGGTGTATTCCGATGTTCCGGCTTTGCGGCCCCGGAGGTCGTCCGAGGCGAGATATTGGATGTGCTTGAAGGCCTCGGCGCCGTCGGCCTTGACCTGCGGCGCCGGGCGGGCGCCCAAGCAGAGAAATAAACAAACGATCGAAGCGCTGATCTTTTTCATGGCGGTCATCCTAGCCGGCCATCATAGGCGCGAGGGGCCGGGTGTGTCAATGAATGAGAAGCATGCCGGCAGGGACGGACGGCGATGCGCCCCTGCCGGTATCATTAGTTGAGACGGACGCGCAGGCGGTGATAATCCGCATCCATCCAGTTCTCGGCGCTCCGCTCGGAGTAACGTGTGTAAAAAATCACCAGGTCAAAGGTCTCCCGGTCCTGGTAAAAACGGAAGTTCGACATCTGGACGTTGTCCGGCTCGCCAGGCCCCTGCTCGTCGACCACGCTGATCGAATCCCGGATGATGCCAAAGGGCTCCTCCTCGACCCGGGCCACGACGAGCGGCGTCCTGGGAAAATTGCCCTTCGGGCGCCGGCCGCGGACGCAGAGGTTGCCGATCCAGTAGAGCCGGCCGTCCTTGATCGAGCGGAAAAAGGCGGACCCGTTGGCGCCGGACTCGATGGGCAGCCCCTCGGTACACGGGAACGGGACCGGGGAGGTCCAAGTCTTTCCTCTGTCGGAGGAAAAGCTGAGCCACTTGTAGCCCGGTTTTTCAGGGAACATGCTGTTGTCGCCCCGGCAGACGGCGGCCACCCGCCCGTCCCGAAGCTCGGCGATCGCGTTCTCGTCCAGGCCGCGCGAGCTTGTCTCGGGGGAGATCCGGATCGGCTCGCCCAGTTGCCAGGAGATCGACCCGTCAGGCCGGAAGTCGCCGATGATCTGGAGGGCCTCGTCTAGCGGCGCCCAGCAGCCCGGATAGTGGACGTGCCGGTTGTTCGCGTCGATCGTCGGCCGCATCGCCGGAAAGAGCAGCCGGCCACCCGCAATCTTGAGGGGAAAGCTGAAGCTCACGGCGATCGAGCGGCCGGGCGAGAGGTCAAGTGGACGACGCTCCGACCAGCGATCCGACGCGGGGTCATAAGTGTCGATAACGACTTCGGTAACCTGCTTATTATCAAACCGGTCTTCGGGGTAGAGGGTTTTGTTGGTGAGCACGATCAATCGGCTTGAGTCCCGGTCGAAAAAAGCGGCGTGCTCCCCGTAGCGGACCCTGCCCTCCGGGACCACTTCACTTTTCCACCCGACGACCCGCGCTGACCAGGTCTTGCCGTTGTCCCGGCTGATTTGATACCCGTAGTCGTCATAGCCGTCTGAATAATCCTGGAAGCCGTAGCAGTGCATCAGCATGGGCTTCGTCTTGTGGATATAGGTGATGAACCCGGTGCAGACCGGCCTTGTCCCCTTCTTGATGAAAACATCTCTGGAGACGACGCGGATGGGCGCGGGGCTTTTCTCCTCGAGCCCGCCCGCAGGCACGGCGATAAGGAGCGAAACAATGAGCGAAAGCGTCTTGGCTAATACTGTCATCGACGAAACATATCCGCCTTCCGGGGCCAAGTCAACTCAAAAACCCGACCCGTGCGGCGATAACCTCAGAACACGCATTTCGGGAAGAAAAAGCAAGACGTTCCGTCTAAACGGGAGTAGGAGGTTCATATGAAGAAATCACTGATTTTGATCATGGCCCTGGCCATGACCGGGCTCGTGGCGGCCGCCGCCCAGGCACAGGTGAATGTCGGCGGCGACTGGACGTTCACGATGACCACGCCCCGCGGCGAGAGGACGAGCGACGTCACGTTCGTCCAGGACGGCGAAAAGCTCACCGTGACCATGAAGAACGAGAGGGGCGATTCCTCCGGCGCAGGCACGGTCAAGGGGCCGGATATCGAGTGGACGGTCACCCGTCAGACGCCCCGCGGCGAAATGACCGTGACCTACAAGGGCAAGATCGCCGACGACAACACGATGAGCGGCGAGGCCCAGATGGGCGACTTCGGCGCCATGCAGTGGAAGGCGACCCGGAAACCCAAATAAGTTAGGCCAAACTTTTCTTCTCTCATCAGCCCCCGGCCCTGAAATTGGGCCGGGGGCATTTTCTTTCCCCGACCGGGCGGCCGTCCGCCAGGTTTTGACCCGGCCCAGCCCTCAGAAGTAGTGCGGAAGGTACAGGATCAGGAAATAGACGAACATCGTGGCGAGGCCGATCTGGACGCCGATCCCCGCCCACTCCTTGCTCTTGATGCCGAGCTTGCCGGCCGCGATGATGTTCGGGATGTTGCCGGGGATGAGCATGCCGCCGGCGATGAGCAGGCCCATCAGCGCGCCTTTGATCTGGACCAAGTTCAGGGTGGGGCCGATCTCGGCGGCGGTGAGCGTGGCATTATCGAGGATGGCCGAGACCGTGTTCACCCAGTAGAGCGCTTCCGCGGGCATCTTCGAGATGTACTTGATGATGATCGGCTTGAACCCGTCCCCGAGGAAGACGAGCGCCATGATGAAGAGATAGACCTTGGCGGCCCTCAGGATTACGTCTTTGAGCTTGTCTTTGTAAACGGCGTCCTCTTCCTGGGAATCCAGGTGTCTCGACCTCTTCAAGAAGAGGACGCCGAGGAGGCCGAAGGCGATGACGCCGGGGACGATATAGACCCCGAGGAGCTTGGCCAAATAGCCGAACCCCGCGTGGTAGGGGGCGCCGGCCAGCTTGGTGACGGCGATGGTCGAGAGGGGCTCGCCGAGCGGCGTCAGGGCGGCGCCCAGCCCGATGGAGAAGCAGGTGATCACGGTGAGGTCGATCTTCAGCCGCCTGGCAAGGGGCATGGCGGCCACCGTCTCGACCAGGATGAGCGCGGCCAGGATCGCCGAGATGATGCTCGAAACGAGCCCCAGGACGACGATCAAGAGAAAGGCCATGAGCGGGGCCGAGAGCCGGTCGGCCATCTTTCTTATGGCCTTGTGGATCGGCTTGTGCCACTTGTACATGACCAGGCCGACCAGAAGCACCGCCTGGACGATGCCGACGGGCAGGCGGAGCTTGTTGTGGATATAGACGGGCGCGATCAGGGCCTCCTTGACGATGGCCAGACTCCAGCCGGTGTGCACGGATTCGCCGTTCTGGGTGAGTCCCGTATAGAATCCCGAGATGGTCAGAGCCGCCACTCCGCAGACAAATAGAAATGGCTCCAGGTTTTCCTCGACCCGTTTGACGCGGAAGGGAAGAAGCAAAACCGCCAGGAAGATGATGAAAAGCCCCAGAAGCACGATGATGTTCATCAGCCCACCCGTTCTTTCAAGCTCAACTCCGCCCGGACCGCCCGTTCGTTGACAACGGCTATTCGATGACGATCTCGTCGGCCATGACCCAGGCTTTTTCGCCCGCCCCCGGATGGCCGTCCGGACAGACGCCGATATTCCGGGCCGAAACGCGCACGTACCTCGCCTTGCGCCCCTGGGTCTCGACGGAAAACTCCTTGACCACCGGGTCCGGGCTCAAGGCCGGGACATCATGGGTCAGCGTCTGGACGGCTTCAAAACTCTGTCCGTCGTTCGAGACCGCAACTTCCACCGACCGCGGCAGGAAGATCCATGAGGCGGCCCGCTGCAGGAACCCAACGCTCACCCGGCTGATCTTCCTGGCTTTCTTCAGGTCGATCGTGGCCGCCAGGTCATCCCCTTCAAACCCCTGCCACCGCCCGTCCCCCGGCGAAATCGAGCCGCGGAGCCCGTCGGTCAGGGCCAGCGGCCCCCCGCCGGTGCTGGGCTCCGTAAAGGGGAACTCCAGCGCGGCCGGAATTCCGAGCGCCCGGTGGACGGTCACCTGCACGGCGGACGGCTTGCCCGCCGGCCGGCCATCCAGGAAAGTCGCGGCCCGGATCACACCCGTCACCTTGGGCACAAGCGGCCGCCTATACGCCGGGGACGCGGCGACCGGCTCGGTCCCGTCAAGCGTGAACCGGATATCCGGCCGAAAGGTGTCGGTCCCGAGGCTGATGCCGAAGGTCTTCTTGACCGGGTCGAGCTGGGGCGTGAACCTGACGCCGAAGGCGCTCTCCGCGGCGTTGATGCCCGCTTGCCGGTAACGCGCGAACTGCTTGGTCATGCGGTAGGTGAAATCTATCCAGTCCCGCTTGTCCTGGGCGGTCCAGCCGATCTCGGCGATCGCGGCGATGCGCGGGAACGCCATATACTCGGCATGCTCTGGCGTGGGCACGTACTCGGTCCAGAGGTTGGCCTGGGCGCCGATGATATGGGCGGCCTCGTCGGGCGTCAGCTCCACGGGCGTAGGATTAAAGGAATAGACCACGTTGAGCGGCAGATACCCGCCGATGGCCAGAGGCTCGGTGAGCGGGTCTCCCTGATAGTAGTCGAAGTAGCAGTGGGACGTCGGGGACATGACGACATCGTGGCCCGCCCGGGCGGCGGCGATTCCGCCCTCGGTCCCCCGCCACGACATGACGCCGGCGTTCGGCGCCAGGCCGCCCTGGAGGATCTCGTCCCAGCCGATGAGCTTTTTTCCCTTGGAGTTAAGGAATTTCTCGATCCTCTTGACGAAATAGCTCTGGAGTTCCTCCTCGTCCTTCAGGCCTTCCTTTTTGATCCGGGCCTGGCATTTCGGGCACGATTTCCAGGTCGCCTTGTCCACTTCGTCGCCGCCGATGTGAACGAATTCGCTCGGGAAGAGGTCGCACACTTCCGCCAGGATATCTTCAAGAAAACCGAAGGTTTTTTCGTTCCCTGGGCAATAGACATCCAGGATCGGCCAGACCCCGCCGGGCGGAACCGTGAACGGGCCGCCCTTACAGGAAAATTGGGGGTAGCTCGCCACGGCGGACGAGCAGTGGCCAGGCATCTCGATCTCGGGGACGACGGTGATGAACCGACTCCTGGCATAGGCGACGACTTCGCGGATCTCGTCCTGGGTGTAGAAACCTCCGTAGGTCGCTTTCTCTTCCGCGGTCTGCGGCGGCCGGGCGTTCCAGTGCTTGTCTTCCCGGTCGACCCGCCAGGCGCCAACCTCAGTCAGGCGCGGGTATTTCTTGATTTCGATCCGCCAGCCTTGGTCGTCCGTGAGATGCCAGTGGAAGGTGTTCTGCTTGTGCATGGCCAGGAAGTCGATGTACTTCAGCACGAATTCCTTGGGAAAGAAATGCCGCGAGCAGTCGAGCATCATGCCGCGCCAGGCAAGCCGGGGGGCATCCCGGATATCGACGCCGGGAAGCGTGAGGGGCGCGGCCGCCCTCTTTCCCGAGAATACATCGGCGGGGAGAAGCTGGAGGATGGTCTGGGCGCCGTAGAAAAACCCGGCGGGCGAGGCCGCCTCGAGGACGACGCCGCCGGCCGTGATATGAAGCCTGTAGGATTCGCCGCCGGAGTCCGCGTCGGCGGCGGCCTTCTTGAAGAGAAACGCGCCCGCGGCCGGGGCCGAAATCCCCTGGGTAATAGAGAATTGAGCACCGGCAGCGGCGCCGAGCTTGTCTGCCAGGTAGCGGGCCACTTCGGTCGCGCCCGCGTCTTCGGGTTCGACGATGAAGGCGGCCTGCGCCGTGACGGTGAAACTCCCGGGTTCAAGCGTCGCCGACCGCGGCAAAGGGATGACGCTGACCGGAGACAGGGGGCCCGCCGGAGGCTCGACCGCCGTGCGGCAGGCCGGGACGACGAGCAGTCCGGCCAGAAGCCAGAGGCCAAGGCCGAGCGTGTTTTTCATGGCAGTTTTCTCCTCGCGCTATTCCGTCACACCGTAGCTGTAGACGTGCGAGCCGCTGGCGAAATAAACGCGCCCGTTCAGGAGGTCACCGCCGTACTCGATCGGCACCGGGGATTCGGCCAGCATCCTGATGGCGAACTTCCCCGGCTCGACGACGGCGATGCCCTTTTTGAAAAGAATATAGATCTGGCCTTTCGGACCCCGGACGAAGACGCGCGGGCCTTGCTGGTAACAGGTGAGCCCAAACGCCGTCTCGGTCGGCTGCTGGTTCACGACCTGGCGCTTGGCGGGATCGAAGACAAAGAACAGCTTCCTGTCGGCGAACCCGTAAACCAGCCCTTTCGGACCGGCGACCATGTCGGTGTATTCCTGGACGCCGGGGATGGCCACCGCGTGCCACTCGACTTTTTTCGTGGCCAGGTCCATGACATAGACCTCGGCTTCCTTGGCCTTCTTCTCGCCGCCCGTGCCCGGGCTCGTGGAGCTCCCGCCCAAGAGCTTGCCTTTCGGCAGCGCGACCAGGCTGACCGTCGACTGGTCGGGTATGAGGTCCTTATGAGTGAGGACCGTGGGCGTTTTGGTCACGCGGTCCCAGATCAGCATGCCGCCGCCCGTCAGGCCGTAATCCGGTCCGCCCGTCATGATGACGGTCTTGCCGTCCGGATGGGGCAGCAGCCGGTGGGGGCGGTTGATGGTGGGCACGGTTTCCGTAAGGAAGAGGGGGTTCGAATCCGGCTTGCCCTTCTCGGTCTTGACCCAGGGCTTGGCCGGGTCCCACTCGAGCATGAACCCGCCCGTGTAGCCGCCGACAAAAAACTTATCGCCCTGCATGCCGACCGTATTCCACTGGATATAGGATTCCCGGTTGATCCACTTGTCGGCCGCCGGGTCGTAGCTGAAGAAGCGCATCGGGAAGGCGGTCCCGCCGCAGATCGTCTTGTCGGGAGCGGCGGCCAGGCCCATGATGTGGGCGCCTTCGCTCGTGTAGTCGAAGCGGAATTCCTTGGACTCGCCGGTCTTCGGATTCTCGACGATGAAGAGCTTTTCGACGGTGTCGAGCTCCTTGATGCGCCGGCCGTCGGGAAAATCGCGGTGAAAGAGGCCTTGCGAGCCGGCGATATAGTTCTTGACGTCTTTCACGACGTGGTTGGCGAGGACAGTGGCCTTGCCTTTATAGAAGACGTACCAGTCGCTTTTCTGGCCATAGTTCGCCTGGCCGTAGACCTTGCCGTCGGTGCTCCGGTAAACTTGGCCGGACCCATGGCTCCGCTGGTCGTCGGGGATGACCGGCGTCGCCTTGGCGGTCTTGGGGTCGAAGATGACGATCTGGTTTGCCGTGCTGCCGTCGCCGAAATAGATCCAGCCGGCGTCGTCGGCGGCGATCGAACGGGGATATTCGTTCCAGTTCTGCGGATAAACGTGGCCGTAATCAGTGAGCTTACGCGTCTTGGGGTCGAAACAGACGAGGCCGCCCTGCGGATAGCTGGCCGACCAGATGCGCCCCTTGTCGTCCTCGGTCATGCTCATGGCCATCTGGGGGGCCGTTTTTTCGTGGAAGGTGAAGGCGCGCTGGGCGGGGTCGAACTCGGAGAAGTAGCTGTTGAAGTGGGTGTAGTACTTGTTTTTCGTGGATAGAATGGAAGCGTAGGGACAATCCTTGCCCGGGGGAAACGGGGTCGGAACCTGTTGAGCTTTGCCCGTATCGGCGTCGAGGACGAGGATGGCGTAGCCACCCGTGTGGTCGAACAGCCAGACGAGGGCGACGGGTTTTCCTGCCCCGTCGACCGTGGCGACAATCCCCCGGTGGTTGCTGACCGGTGTCGCAACGCCGTGGTGCTCGAAGCCTTTCCCCAGGTCTTCACTCTGCGCGAAGGCCGCCGGCGCGGCCAGGCAGAGAGCTAGGATAAGAGCCCAAAAGAGCCGTTTGGTGGTGGTGAAATGCACTGAGTCCTCCTAAGAAAAAATCGACGCGGAACCTCCGGGCGCGATGGGGATGGGCCTCCTGAATCGCCGCCCGCCTTCCTCATCAGGCTGTGGTTAAGCGCATCCGCCCGGGGCAGAGTGTAAGATATATTCAGACCGGCGGATAAAGTCAAGGCTGACAGGCTGTCACAGCTCTCCGATAATTGTGTTTTTACCAGCGGCGGCTTCGCGCAAGAACACGGTGGCGCGAGGACGCATCTCCAATTATGTGATGGAGATAGTCAAACTGAGGGGTGGCGCGGCGTGAGGGCCCCCCGCCAGACCGGACCGACTGGATTTTCTTGGGAAGGAGGGAGGACTGCCGGGGGATCGCCGTGACAGGACCCCAATTCCAAATCAAGTAATCACATAACTGGAGATGCTATCGTGGCGCGCCGGCCCTTTGACATCACAGGGGAGGGATGATAATAAAGCCGGAAGGCAGGTGCCCATGCGAAAAAGACATTTCCTCTCACTTGTCGCTGTCCCGTGGCTCTGCGTCCAGGCTGCCGGGGCCGGTCAGAGCGCTAAAATCATCAACGGGGCGCGCCAGGCTGTCGCCACCATGAAATCCCACCCCAAGGACCGTGAAGCCGCGGCCGAAGCCGCCGCGGCCAGGTTCCTCGCCGGCGGCCGGCTGCTCGCCGCGGGGTCGATCCCGCTTTTCGATGTCGAATGGACAAACCGGAGCGGCGGCCTAATGCCCGCCGCGGCGCTCAAGGACCCGGGCTCGCTTTCGGCGGCCGACGTCCTGGTCTACGGTTGCTTCGCCGGCTCGGAAAACGATGACGCCGCGCGGCTCTCCCTGGCCCGCGCCAAAGGCGCGCTGGTCATCGCCTTCGGGACAAGGGAGCAGGCGGCCAGGCTCCGGCCGGCGGCCGATTTTTTCCGGGCCGCCGAACTCCCCGCCGGCACACCCCTGCCCGCCCAGACCGCGGCCTGCCTGAATATCGCCCAACTCTGGGCCTTCACGGGCGACCTCGTCGCCGCGTGCACCAGGGCCGGCAAGATGCCCGCGATGTGGCAAAGCATCAAGGTCCCCGGTTCCACCGAGCGGAACAGCCGCTATCGCCAGCTCCGGTTCCATGATGGCCTGCCTGTCAAGCCCGTGCCGCCGGGCGTCTTGGGAAACCAATACCTGACGGGGCTCATCCGGAGCCTGGACGCCATCGCTGAAGAAACCCGGCCTTTCCAAGCGGCCGCCGGGATTGTCCGCGGAGCGGCCGAGGCCAAACGGACCGTCTTTCATGCCAATTTAGGCCATTTCGAGCCGGCCCGGCTCCTGCAGGGGGGATTCCCCATCCGGGTGGCCACCCTCCCTCTAAAATCTCCCGAGGCTGAGCTCCAAAGCTCAGGCGCGGCCGGCGACGCCCTCTTCATCATCTGGTATCACGAGATGCCCGTCCCCCTTCTCGATGCCGCACGGGAGAGGGGATTAAGCTCGATCGTCGTGGCCGGCCGGAACCCTTTTTCGCCGCTCGACACGCGCCTCGCCGAAGTCTATATCGACCCAAAGTGGGTGGTGGGTGATGCGATCGCCGAAGTCCCGGGCTATGACATCAGGATCCTGCCGCCGTCGGCGGTCCTCAACGGGTTGGTATTCTACGCCGTCATCGCGGAGGCGCTTCCTTCCAGCTCTTCATAATCTCCGCGAAACACTGAAGCCCGCTCGGGATCACGGCACCATAGCCGTGGCCGGGCTGAGTCCAGGCCCCAGCGAGATAGAGGTTCTTGACCGGGGTCGTCTGCGGCAGCCGGGTGGGGCCGGAGTTGTCGAGTGTCTGGTCCCAGCCGTAGATCGCACCACGATAGTTCCGGGTGTAGCGCCAGTTGGTGAGCGGCGTACCGATCTCCTTGATCTCGATCGCTCCGGAGAGTCCGGGCAGAAGGACCTCCTCGACCTTTTTGATCAGGATGTCCGCGATCCGCTCCCTCTCGGCCCGGTACTCCTTTTTCCGCCCGTTCCCGTAATCTTCTTCGAACCGAGCCCAGTGATCGTAGCCCTGGAGCGACATGATGTTGATCGTGTTCTTCCCCGGCGGTGAGTAACCCCTGTAGACGTTGTCATAGAGCATCAGGCCGAAGCCCGGGTCGCGCAGATCGGCCTCGAGCAGGCTCCGGTAGGCGGCGTCGTCATCAAAACCTGGGGAATAGAAGACCTCGCTGTCCGGGATCTTGAGCTCGCCGACGAGGTCTTTCTTGAGCCCGAGGAAGACCTGGAAGCACGACAGGCTGACGCTCATCTTCCGGAGCTTCGCGAGATAGTCCTTGAGGTATTCCTTCTCGTCCATCATGGATTCAAAAACATCGATGGGGTTGGCGTTGGCGACGACAACCCTGGCGGAATACTCAGTGCCGTCCGCAGTCGCCACGCCGGTCGCAACGTGGCCCTCCAGGATGACCCGCTCGACGCGCGCGCCGAGCTTGACCATCCCGCCCCGTTCCCGGATGAATTTCACCAGCGCGTCGCTGATGGCCTGCGACCTGCCTTTGGGATAAAACCCGCCTTCTTCCAGGTAGCCGATCGTCGGCAAGGCATAGTAGAAGGCCGAGAGCTTTGACGGAGGCAGACCGTAGTATCCCCACAGCGCGGAAATGATCGATTTGAGCTTGGGGTCTCTGATCCTGGCGTCGAGCATCTGCCCCCAGGTCTTTCCGGAGCACTTCACGAGATAGGGGAAGTCTTTGGCGAAAGTCGCCATGTCCGCCTTGCCGCCCGATTGCGAGTACCGGTTAATGTCCCGGGCCAGTCCCTTCATGTCCTCGATGATGCCGACGATCCCGTCCTTCTCCGAGGCAAAGAATCCCGCCAGTATCTCCGCGTACTTCGCGGTGTTTCGCTGGGGAACGCGGATATCGAAGCCGGGGAAAATCGCGCGGTAAAGATAAGGATGGGGGACAAATTCCAGGCCCTTGATCTCCGGCAGTCCGGGGATGAGGTCGTGGACGCCCGCGCGCTCTCCGGCGCCCGTGGAGTGAAGAGAAACGTCAAACACGAACCCGCCGAGTCGCTTGAAAGCTGTGGCGTAGCCGCCGGGCACGGTGTGCTGTTCCAGGACGAGCGGCCGGAAACCCTGCCGGGCGAAAGCCGCCGCGCAGCTCAATCCGGCCAGGCCGGCCCCGATGATCACGGCGTCGTAATCGGCACCGCCTGTCCGGGCGACGGACGGCCCTCGGGGAAAGGAGTTCCAATCAAGCGCCATCGCGGGGATACCGGCGAGAAGCGTCCTCAGGAAATCGCGTCTCGGGAGAAAGCCCTCGGCGGTCGGAGAATCATCAAGCTGTCTTGTCTGCGCCATGGCACCTCCCCTCAGTCTCTGGATCTGCGCCCCTGAGCGCGCCAGAACATATCCCGTCTCGGAAGTCGATGTCAATTAGGGGAACGCGCCACGGCCCGACCCCAGAAGGCGCGGTTCATCGTGCCTTCCTTCTCGAGCGCTCCCCGGTCACGGGCAGCCGGCCGATCTCTTTGTACCGAAAACACCAAACCAGATGATCATTGACCATGCCCGTGGCCTGCAGATGGGAATAGATGACCGTCGAGCCCACGAACTTGAACCCCCGGGCCTTCAGGTCCCGGCTGATACTGTCGGAAAGGGTCGTACGGGCGGGCATGTCTTTGAACGACAGGAGGCCGCTGCGGATCGGCTGGCCGCCCACAAATGCCCAGATATACTTATCGAAGCTTCCGAACTCTTTCTGGACCTCGAGGAACCGCTGCGCGTTGTTGACGGCGGACCAGAGCTTCAGGCGATTCCGGATGATTCCCGGGTCGGCGAGAAGGCGCTTCAGGTCGCGCTCGCCGTAGCGCGCCACCCGCCGCGGGTCGAACCCGTGGAAGGCCCGCCGGAAATTTTCCCGCTTGTTTAGGATAAGCTGCCAGCTCAGGCCGGCCTGCATCCCCTCGAGGATCAGGAACTCGAAGATCTTTTTGTCGTCGTGGAGCGGCACGCCCCATTCACGGTCGTGGTAGGCGCCCATCAACGCGTCAACCTCGCCCCAGCATCTTTTCCTGACGGCCTGGACAGTCATCTCGCTCCTCTCTTCATCAACCTGAGCAGAACATACTTCGCCAGGAAAGGTTCTGTCAAGCGCCTGAAGCTAGGGGACGCTCCCCAGGGGGACACCCCGCAGTCCGCGGGGTGTCCCCCTGGGGAGCGTCCCCTAGCTGCCTCGCGTACGCTAAGTTCCGGGAGTCAGGACGCGGATGACCCCGGGCAGTTCGGCCGCAAAAAGCCGGTTGGTCCCGTCTCCTGCGTGCTGCAAATCGGTCCCGTAGGCCGGCGAATAAATGTCGAACACGCGCGTCAGGGAATAGCTGTAAACCCCGGCGGAAAGCTGGGTCTGGTCGATGCGGTGGATTCCTCCCGCAGCAGCCCATTGCATGATATAGAACTCCCCGTCCCTGTCCAGGCCGAATGACGAGATGAGGAAAGGGGCGTCGACGACGAGTGCGTTCGAGGCCGGGTTCACGCCGTCGTAGGTAAGCGCCCAGACCCGGCCGGTGCCGAAATCCCCGTAGAGATAGGCGCCTCTGAGCGACGCGGCCGTGAGGCCGCGGTAAACATAGCCGCCCGTCACGGAAATATTGCCGGCGGAATGCCCGTACTCCCACACTGGGTCGATCAGGCCCGAGGCGCCGGCGCAGAAGGCGGCCGGTCCGCCGGCCGGACCGGTGTAGGGGTGAGCGCCCTCCCGGCAATCCCAGCCGAAGTTTCCGCCCTTCACGATCAGGTCGATCTCCTCCCAGTCCGACTGGCCGACGTCACCCGCCCACAAGCGGCCGGTCGGCGGGTCGAACGAGAAACGCCACGGGTTCCGCAGCCCGTAGGCGTAAATTTCCGCCCGGTAGCCGCTCGTGTTTCCCGCGAACGGATTGTCCGGCGGGATGCCGTAGGGGACTTCGGCGGCCCGGACGTCGATGCGCAGGATCTTCCCGAGAAGGCTCGTGAGGTTCTGGGCGTTATCCAGGGGGTCGCCGCCTGAGCCTCCGTCGCCCGTCGCGATGTAAAGGTAGCCGTCGGGCCCGAAGGCCAGCTGGCCGCCGTTGTGGTTATCGAAAGGCTGGGGAAACTCGAGCAGCACGGTCTCGCTGGCGGGGTCGGCCCGGTTCCGGTCAGCCGGGCTCACCCGGAAGCGCGACACGCGGGTGGCGCGGGTGCGAGGGGGCCCGGCGTCGCCCGTCGTGTAGTTGACATAAAAGGCGCCGCTCGCGGCGTAGCCGGGATCGAAGGCGAGCCCGAGCAGCCCCATTTCCCCCACTCCCGGGTTCGACACCACCCTATCGGTGATGTCCAGGAAAACCGAGACCGAGGTCGGCGTGGAAGGCGGCGTATTATCTCCGGGGTTGCGGGCCGTTCGGGATTCGCACGCCGCGCCAAGGAGCATCGCGGTCAGGACGGACACCGGCCCGGCGGCTGTTTTGAGCGCTCGTTTGATCATCGCGATCTCCCCTGGAGAGCGTCTTCCCGGAACGGCACCCTCCATTTCCATGCTAGCGGAGGGCAGAAGATGCGTCAATCCCGCAGCGGGATCAACCGGGGGGCCAGTGCATCGGCCGGCCGCTCAGGATGTGCACGTGGATATGAAATACCGATTGGCCCGTCCGGCGGCCGGAATTGACGACGAGCCGGTATCCGTAATCGATGAGTTTCTCCTGCTTGACGACCGCGGAAACCGCCCCTAAAAGGTCATCGAAAAACCCGGCCTCTGACGGCGGAACCTCATGGACGGCGCCGTAGTGTTTCTTGGGAATGGCCAAAAGATGCGTGGGCGCCTGGGGGTTGATGTCCCGGATGACGAGCGTATCCCGGTCTTCATAGATGACATCGGCCGGCGCTTCCCGCCCCACCATCCGACAGAACAGGCAATCCATGGTCGCCTCCTTGAACGGCCGGCTTTTTCAGGCGCGCACCACGCGCAGGTCGATGCGGTCCAGGTCATCCGTGCCCAGGCCCTTGGCGGCGCAGGCGGCGACGTGGGTGGCGATCGGCCGGATGGGCTCCAGTCCCTGGGCACGCCTTTTCTCTTCGAGGATGTCAAGACCGATCCTGTCCAGGGCCACCGGGTCCCGGCTGAAGAAGACACGGTTGTCATGGGCGATCTGGGCGCCCGCTACGCTGACGGTCGAGATTTTAGCCGCCTCGCCGATGTGGAGGACCATTTTATCGCGGAGGCAGGGCGCGGCCAGAATCTCGGGGATGGCCTTGGCGCAATAGTCGATGTGGAAGCGGACCTTGTTTGTGGTCACGCCCAGGGCGATGTTCTTCGCCGCCCAGGTCACGCCGCTGTCTTCGTTGTGCTTGAGGACGGCGATGTTGACCAGCTTCGTGATGTCCCGGGTCACGATGTTGGCGAAGAACGATTTCTCCTCGTCTTCGATCGTCACGTCGTCGAACTGTCCGGCGACCTCCTCGGCGATGCGCTTGATGCCTTCGCGGTCATCGTAGTCCATGTACAGCCGCCGGATCTCGGCCTCGTACTTTTTCGCTTTTTCGTTTCCCTGGCGGACGAGCGTCCACAGCCAGGTCACGGAGTTGAAGATCTCGCGGTGAGTTCCGTCCCGCATGAAACCGCGCCGGCTGAGCTCCCGGAATTTCTTGAGGGTGCCGTCCTCGAGGGAGATATAGGCGCTCCGGTCGTATCCTTCAACCCAAGGCATGACGGCTTCGGAGACGTTGGATGCGCCCATCACCCGGACCCCGTCCGGCCCCCTGTTGATCGCGAAACCCGCCCTCTGCAGCTCGCGGTCCGAGCGATCCCAGACGATGATGTCGTTGTCCTTGACGCCGGCGCTCTTGAGCCCGGCGATCGCGGCGTTGACGGAAGCCGGAGACGTCGAGACCTTGGGCGCGCCGACGCCATTGACCTTGATCCCGACCACATCGCCGGGGGAAAAGAGCGATGCCCAGGCATCGGCCGGCTTTTTTTGGCCCGTCAGATCGTTCAAGCCGGCGGCGAACACCCGGTCCACGGCCGCGGGGTTGAATTGGCCCTCGGTGAGCAGGTCCGGCGCGGCGGCGGATACGACCACGCTCCGTTGGGGGAAACCCACGGAGCGCCGCGGCCGGAAGGAGCCGCCGAACAGGGCCGTCGACCCGGCGGCCATGGCCGATTGTCTGATGAATTCCCGTCGGGTGATCGTCACCTTTTTCCCTCCCGGTTGATCTTACTTGCCGGTTCTGCCGGCGCTCGCCCCGGGCGGCGCCGGGCGGAGGCATGCTATAGCTCAAGCGGGAGGGCTGTCAAGCCAAGGACGTCATGGTGGTCTTTTGTCACTTCCTCAAACCGGATCGAACGCTCTTATCGTCGGATATCGCGAGACCTTATCGACGGCCATTTCTCGCCCCATGGCCGTTACTAATTTCAAGCGCCGTGACCTTGGCCAGCCGGCGCCGGTATTTTTCCTCGCCGGAAAACACCGCCCCGACGAAGGCGCGCACCAGCTCGCGCGCCAAATCGCCTCCGATGACCCGGGCCCCCAGGCAGAGCACGTTCATATCGTCGTGTTCGACGCCCTGGTGGGCCGAGTACGTGTCGTGGCAGACCGCAGCGCGGACACCGCGCAGCTTGTTGGCGGCCACGCTCGCCCCCACGCCGCTCCCGCAGACGATGATCCCCCGCACCGCCTCGCCCCGCTGGATGGTCGCGGCCACTTCGCTCGCGATATCCGGATAGTCGTCCTCCGGGTCGAGGCGGACCGCGCCGCAGTCAACCGCAGTATGTCCCAGGCGTCTCAGCTCTTCAATGATGACGGGCTTAAACTCATAGCCCCCGTGATCGCACCCTACCGCGATGATCATTTTTCAAGGCTCCTTCCCGGCATACTCATGCCCTATGTCAATTTCATATTCCGCATAGTCCGACTGAGAAATATAAAGTAAAAAAAGGTACCAATCTCAGGGCTCCCGATCACAGGGCAAACCCAAGAAGGGCGAGGGCTGAAGCGGCCTAGCCGGGTTTGGCACGGGAATTGTCCCCCTTTGGTTTTCGATAGTCTGTAATACGTCTCTTCGTGAGGTTGATGAGATAGGTCACCTTGATGGAGCGGGGACAGACCCGCGTGCACTCAAAGAAATTGACGCACGGCCAGACGCCGTCGGAAAAATCGAGATCAGGCAGCCTTTCTTCGAAACCCCTGTCCCGGCCGTCTTCGATGAACCGGGAAGCCTGGACGATGGCGGCGGGCCCGATATAGGCCGCGTTGGTTTTTTGCCTCACGGGGCAGGCCGAATAACAAGCCGCGCAGAGAATGCACTTGGTGGCATCGTCAAACCTGGCCCGCTCCTCCGGGCTCTGGAGACGCTCCTTCTCCCTGACCTCCTCGGAATTAATCAGGTACGGCTTAACCTTCCGGTAATGGGCGAAAAAAGACCCCTGGTCGACCATCAGGTCGCGCTGGACCGGCATCGTCCTGAGGGGTTCGATCCTGACGACCGCGCCGTCGCCCGACGCGACCTCTTTGACGAGCGTCTTGCAGGCCAGGCGTTCATGGCCGTCGATGACCATGGCGTCGGAGCCGCAGATCCCATGGGCGCAGCTCTTCCGGAGGCCGAGCGTGGGGTCCACGGTCCGCTGGAGACGCATCAGGACGTCGAGCAACCGGTCGTTGGGCTCAGCCCCGATCTCATACCTCTGAAAATATGGAAACTGGTTTTTTTTCGGGTTGAAGCGCTGGATCTCGAGGATGATCTTCATGGGAGCCCCCTAATATTTCCTGGGCTTGGGCGGCCAGATCGAGATATCGACGTGCTTGTCGCCGATTTCGACCCTGTCGCCATCCAGCCGCGCCAGCGAGTGCTTCAGCCAGGCGGCGTCATCGCGCCCGGGGAAATCCTCGCGGGCGTGGGCGCCCCGGCTCTCCCGGCGCCGCAGCGCGCTGCAGGCCGTGAGATAGGCCAGGTCAAGAAGGTTCCCGAGCTCGAGGATTTCGAGGAGGCTGGTGTTGAATTCCCGCCCCCGGTCCAGGAGGCCGATCTCGCGATAGTGACCGCGAAGCTCCTCGATCTCGCCGACCGCCTCCGCCATGTCTTTTCCCCTTCTAAAGATGCCGACTTTCTGCATCATCAGGTCCTGCATTTTTTCCCGCAGCGGCTCGGGCGCAGGGCCCCCCGTCCTCTCCCTCAGGCGGGCGATGGGCTCGAGCCCCTTGTCCACTAAATCCCGGGGGAGGTCCGGCAGCCCGGCCTGGCCGACATACCCGCTGATGTCCAGCCCGGCCCGCCGGCCGAAGACGACGAGGTCCACGAGGCTGTTCGTCCCCAGCCTGTTCGCGCCGTGGACCGAAACGCAGGCGCACTCTCCCGCGGCATAGAGTCCTTCGATGATCGTCCCCTTGTCGTCGACAGCCACGCGGCCGCGGTCGTCCGTCGGAATCCCGCCCATCGCATAGTGGGCCGTCGGCTGGACGGGGATCGGCTCGGCGGCCGGATCGATGCCCAGGTAGGTGCGGCAGAAATCCGAGATCTCGGGAAGCTTGGCCGCGATCACGTCTTTTCCGAGATGGCTGGCGTCAAGGAGCACGTAATCGTCGGCCGACCGGTCGCCCTTCACGCCGCGTCCCTCGCCGATCTCGGTCAGAATGGCCCGGGAGATCATGTCGCGCGGAGCGAGGTCGAGGAGACCGGGCGCGTATTTTTCCATGAACCGTTCGCCGTTCCTGTTCCGGAGCACTCCTCCCTCGCCCCGGACGGCCTCGGTGATGAGAATCCCCAGCCCGCGGATGCCCGTGGGGTGGAACTGGAAGAACTCCATGTCCTCGAGCGGCACGCCGCGACGGGCCAGGACCGCCGGGCCGTCGCCCGTGTTGGCGTAGGCGTTGGAAGTGATCCGGAACAGGCGGCCGAACCCGCCGGTCGCGAGAAGCACCGCCTTCGCCCGGAAGACGTGGAGATCCCCGGTCGCCAGCTCGACCGCCGCCAGCCCGGAGCACCTGTTATTCTCGATGAAGACGTCGACCAGCTGAAATTCATCGTGGAACGCGACATCGTGCTTGATGCACTGCTGGAAGAGGGTCTGGAGGATCATATGGCCCGTCCGGTCGGCGGCATAGCAGGCCCGCCTCACCGGGGCCTCGCCGAAGTTCCGGGTGTGCCCGCCGAACCGCCGCTGGTCGATCCGGCCGTCCGGCGTCCTGTTAAAGGGCAGCCCCAGGTTCTCCAGGTGGTAGACCGCGCCGATGGCTTCGTCGGCCAGGAGCGTGGCGGCCTTCTGGTCGGCCAGGTAATCCCCTCCCTTGACGGTGTCGAAGGCGTGCCACTCGGCCCGGTCTTCCTCAACGTTCCCCAGCGCCGCGCCGATGCCTCCCTGGGCCGCCCCGGTGTGAGAGCGGACGGGATAGAGCTTCGAGATGACCGCCGTCCTGGCTTTCCTGCCGGCCTCGAGCGCGCAGTATAGTCCGGCGCCGCCGGCCCCGACGACAACGACATCGAATTCGTGGATCACGTCGGCCTCCCGCGACCGGATCGATCGGCCCCTTTTAAAGATAGAATCCGGCTTCCGAATTGTCAAACCGCGGTTGCCAGGCCGGGCCGCCTCGGCTATCATGGCCGTGGGGGAACCGGTTCCCTCTGACGATTACGCCCGCGCTGGAAGGAAGGGAGCATGAACCTGACCCACAAAATCCTGGCGAGCCACCTCGTCGAGGGAAGCCTCGTCCCGGGCGAAGAGATCGCCATCCGGATCGACCAGACCTTGCTCCAGGACGCGACCGGAACAATGGCCATGCTGGAGTTCGAGAGCCTGGGGCTCGACGGCGTGCGGGCCGAGCTCTGCGCCCAGTACATCGACCACAACCTGCTCCAGACCGACTCCAAGAACGCCGACGATCATCTTTACCTTCAGACCGCCTGCCAGAGATACGGTCTCCACTGCAGCCGTCCCGGCAACGGGGTTTCGCACCAGGTCCACATGGAGCGGTTCGGCGTCCCCGGAAAGACGCTGCTGGGCGCCGACAGCCACACGCCGGGCGGCGCCGGCGCGTCCATGCTGGCCATCGGAGCGGGCGGGCTGGACGTCGTCCTGGCCATGGCCGGCCTTCCCTACCGCCTCCGCTGCCCGCGCGTCCTCGGCGTCCGGCTGACGGGCGAGCTCAAGCCCTGGGTCAGCGCGAAAGACGTGATCCTGGAGATGCTCCGCCGCTACAACGTCAAGGGGGGCGTGGGAAAGATCATCGAGTACTACGGCCCGGGAGTGGCCACCCTGTCCGCCTCCGACCGCATGGTCATCGGCAACATGGGAGCGGAGATGGGGGCGACGACGACCGTTTTCCCCTCGGACGACAACACGCGCCGTTTTCTCGAAGCCCAGGGCCGGGGCGAGGCCTGGCGGGAGCTGCGGCCGGACGCGGATGCCGATTACGACGAACACGACGAGATCGACCTGGGCGCGGTCGAGCCTTTGATCGCCCTGCCCTCCTCGCCCGGAAACGTGGTCCCCGTGAAGAAGGTGGCCGGGCTGAAGGTCGACCAGACCCTGATCGGGAGCAGCGCCAACTCGGGCTTCCGGGATTTCATGATCGCCGCCAAGATCCTGGACGGCCGGCGGATCCATCCCGATACCGTGCTGTTCATCAACCCGGGGAGCCGCCAGATCCTGGAGAACATCGTCGCTTTCGGCGCCGCCCTGCCGCTCATCAAGTCCGGGGCCCGCGTCTTCGAGCCCGGCTGCCTGGGGTGCATCGGGATGGGGCAGGCGCCCGGCACCGGGCAAATCAGCCTGCGCACCGTTCCCCGCAACTTTCCGGGCCGGTCGGGCGAGGTGAACGACAAGGTCTATCTCTGTTCGCCCGAGACCGCGGCGGCCTCGGCCCTTCGCGGGATCATCACCGACCCAAGAGACCTGGGCGCGATGATGTCCTATCCGCGGATCGACGAGCCGGAGCGCTACGTCGTTGACGACAGGTCGATCATCTTTCCTCTCAAGGAAGAGGAGAGGGCCGCGATCCGGGTCATCCGCGGCCCCAACATCCATCCGTTCCCGGCGCTCGAGCCGCTGGGAGAGGACTTCCGCGGCGAGGTCGTCATCAAGGTGGGGGATGACGTCTCGACCGATTCCATCCTGCCGGCCGGAAACAACGTCCTGCCGCTGCGCTCCAACATCGACGCCATCAGCGAGTTCGTCTTCATCCAGGTCGACCCCGAATTCGTCAAGCGGTGCCGGGCCGCGGGACAAGCGGTGGTCATCGGCGGCGAGAATTACGGCCAGGGCTCGAGCCGCGAGCACGCGGCGCTCGCCCCCAGGTACCTGGGCGTCCGCGTCAAGATCGTCAAGAGCTTCGCCAGGATCCACCGCGCCAACCTGGGAAACTTCGGGGTCGTCTTCCTCACCTTCAAGGACCCCGACGACTATGACTCGGTCCGGCAGGGAGCGAAGGTCTCGATCCCGGGGCTGCGGCAGCGCATCGCCGCGGGAGACGTCGAGATACCGGTCGAGGTCGACGGCCGGAAGATCGTCACCCGGCTCGAGGCCTCGCCCCGGCAGCGGCAGTATCTGCTGGCGGGCGGCGCGCTGAACTACGTGAGGCAGCTGCTGAAAGGTTAATCGATTTCCCGGCATCAAGGGACGGAGAGCGCGTGGCCTTAATGGGCCAGTTCGCGGTCAGGCTCTCTGCGGCGGACTTGATGACCTGGATCAAGCCCGAGGGATAAACCCCGGCCAGTCCCCAACCCGTTCACCTTTCGACCGGGCCCTTGTAGGGCAAGAGGCTCAGGAGGTCGGTCGGGGGCTCCTCGTTGAGCCCCTCGCCCTTGCCCTTCCCGGCGATGTCCAGTCCCGATACCCGGTAAAAATCATAGCCGGGGTACTTGCCCTGGCCCTCCACCAGGAGATCTTCCTTTTCATAGACGAGGTTCTGCCGGCTGTACTCGGCCATCTCGAAATCCGGGATGAGCTGGATGGCATAGGTCGGACAGGCATCCTCACAGAAACCGCAAAATATGCACCGCGAAAAATTGATCCGGAAAAATCGCGGATAGCGCCGGCCGTCCTTCATCTCGTCCGCCTCCAGCGCGATGCAGGAGACCGGGCAGACGACGGCGCAGAGGTGGCAGGCGACGCACCGCTCTTTTCCTTCGGGATCGTGCGTGAGGATGATGCGCCCGCGCCAGCGCGCCGCGAGCGGCGGCCTCTCTTCGGGATAGCGGACGGTCGCCCTCCTCCGGAAGAGATGGCGGAAGACCAAGGCCATGCTCCTCAAGATGCTGATCATCGCCCGCCTCGGTTCAAGTTCACGGCGCTCATTCTCCGGCTTATCGTGAGGCCAGCACGACCGCTCCCGTGACCATGAGGTTCAGGACAGCGAGAGGCAGCAAGACCTTCCAGCCGAACCTCATCAACTGGTCATACCGGGGACGCGGCAGCGCGGCTCTCATCAGGATAAAGATCCCGATCACGGCAAGCGTCTTGATGAAGAACCAGGCGGCGGGCGGCAGGAAGCGGGGGCCCAGCCAGCCGCCGAAAAACATCGTCACCGCGATCGCCGAAATCAAAATCACGCCCAGGTACTCGCCCACAAAATAGAGCCCGAACTTCATGCCCGAGTACTCGGCGTGATAGCCCGCGACAAGCTCGCTCTCGGCCTCGGGGAGGTCGAAGGGCAGGCGGTGGGTCTCGGCGATTCCGGCGATGAAAAAGATGATGAAGCCCGCCAGCTGCGGAACGACAAACCACATCCTGGCCTGGGCCAGGACGATGTCCCGCAGGCTGAAGGAGCCGGCCAGCATCACGACACCCATCATCGACAGGCCCAGGAAAACCTCGTAGCTCATCATCTGGGCGGCGCCCCGGATCCCTCCGAGAAGCGGGTACTTGCTGTTCGACGCCCACGCGCCGAGGACGATACTGTAGACGCCCAAGGCCGACATCCCCAGGAAGAAGAGGACTCCGATATTCAGGTCGACGACGAAGAGTCCGGGCGCAAACGGAACAACCGCAAAGACCATGAGCACGGTCGTCACGAGGATGCCCGGGGCGATGACGAAGAGGGCTTTGTCGGCGAACGGGGGAACCCCGTCCTCCTTGAAGAAGAGCTTGATGATGTCGGCCGCGACCTGGAGCACGCCGAACGGGCCGACGCGGTTGGGGCCGTAGCGGTCCTGCCAGCGGCCGAGCAGCCGGCGCTCGATGAAAGTCAGCGCCGCGGCGACGTTGAGAAGGACGAAAAGAAGGCCGGCGATGGTCAGGACCGATTTCAGGAAAGGGCTCATTTTGGCACCCTCCTGATTATTCCGCGCTTCGCCGGCGGCCAGAAAAGACCGGGAAGTCCAACCGGAATCCCCGCCGTCCCCCGGGCCAGCTCGACCGCAAGCCTGGCGTTAAGCTCGAGCTTGACTCCCTCCGCTTCGAGCTCGACGAGGGATCCCTCCTCGATTCCCAGCTCGATCGCTTCCTCCCGGTTCATCAGGAGGTATGGCTTTGGCGAAAGCTCGGCGATTCCGGGACTGAGAGAGCTCAGCTCCTCGGACCCGTAAATATGGTGGACGGGGACGACCGTCCACTTCCCGTTCTCATGTCCTGATGGCGGCGGCGCAGGATAGTACGGCGGTGGGCCTTCTTTTGAGACTATGAGCCGCCGGCCGGGAGCGCCGCCCCGCAGCGGCCCGGCCACCTCCGACTGATACATGTTCAGGGCTTGGCCGGAATTCCAACCCGGGCTCCAATAGAACGGGACGAGCGCGGGATTCGGGATTCCCGGCCGGCCCTCCATGGTCATCGACAGCGCCGAGTCAGGGTCGCCGGGCGGTTGGGGCTCGCTCACGTCCCGGGCGGCGTTCATCGCTGTTCGCCCGCTCTCCCGGTGCGGCGCCCGGGGAACCTTTTGCCCGTCCATCCTGAATGATGACAGGGGAGCGGCATCCCGGACGCCCTCAAGAGCGGGCACCTGCGCCGCCATCTCCCGGATAAGGTCGTCCAGAACCTCGAGCCTCTCAAACCCCGGCCGCGCCAAGGCGACCCCAATGTCCCTGAGCCAGCGCCAGCTCTCCCGGGCCTCCCCCTGCGGCGGCATGACCCTGAAAAACCGCTGGGCCCGGCCTTCGTTGTTGACGAGCGTCCCTGCGGACTCGGCGAAAGTGGCGGAAGGGAGGAGAATATCGGCTCTCGCCGACGTCGCGTTTTCCAGGTGGTCGAGGGCGATGAGCTCCCGGATGCTGCGGAGACACTTGTCGACCTCGGCCGGCCCAGCGCGCCGGAAAAGATCATTCTCCAGGATGATCGCGGCATCGACCGGGTTCGCCGGCAATTCTCGTAACAATTCCTCGAGCCGCCGGCCGCCGACGAGGGCGAGTCCGAGCGTGTTGCATTCCGGAAAAGTCAGGCACAAGCCCGGAAAGCGCCCGGCCGCCCGCAACGCCGCGACGATATTGGCCGCGGCCCTGAGAACCGAATCTTCACCGCAGGTCACCCCGGCGACGATGGCCGGTCTTTCGACGTCACGCAGCGCCCCGGCGATTTCAGCGGCCAGAAGACGGTCTTCCTCGCGCAGCCCCTCGGGCGCGGGCGCCGCCGAGTCGATGGCGCGGGCCACGGCAAACCCCAGACGGCCGATGTCGGCGGGCGCCGCGCGATGTGCCCGCGTCGCCACGCCGTCGAGTTTCGTCGCGTAAGGCGAGACCACGAAGAGCGGTCCCGTGGCATCCTGGGCCGCCGTCCGGGCCGCGCCGTCCAGCCACCGGGGGATGCCGAGCCGGCCGGCGTCGTCGAGCGGTTTCTGGCGGGCCGTCTGGCGGAGCGCGAGCGCCAGCATCGGGGCGGCGTTCGTCACATCCTCGCCCAGTACGAGTGCGGCCCTGGACTCCCCCACCGTTTTAAGGGACGCGGGCCCTTCCGGCGCGGCCGCTAAAATTTCCAGCGCGAGCGAGGCGAGGCCGGCCTCGCTGTCGGAGATGCCGAGGAAGAAGTTCTCCGGCCCCACGAGTTTCTTGAGCACATAATTGGCCTCTACGGACGCCCGGGGCGACCCGATGCCCACAACCCGGTTCGCCTGCGCCAGTGCCCAAGCAGCTTCGCCGATAGGCCCGCCCTTGTGGTCCGAGGTGCCGACGCTGCGCTTTGGGACGCAGCGTGTTGAGAGTATCCTTTTTTCGCTGTTGACGAATTCATAGCCAAACCGGCCGCGGTCGCACAGAAAGTAGCCGTTCACGTCGGGGTGATAGCGGTTAAGCACCCGGCGCAGCCGGCCGTAGCGCCCGCCGACGATCGTGTTGCACCCGAGGCCGCAGTGGATACAGACCGAGGGCGCGGACGTCAGGTCCCACTTGCGCGCATAATGGCGCTTCAGAGTCTTGTCCGTAAACACGCCCGTCGGGCAGACCTCGACCAGGTTGCCGCTGAATTCGCTCTCCAGCGGTCCCTCCCGGTGGCGGCCGAAATAGACGCGGTTATGGCCGGCGAACGCGGCCAAGTCCGTGCCGCCCGCGTATTCACGGTAAAAACGGACACACCGGTAGCAGACGATGCAGCGGTTCATTTCGTGAGTGACGAACGGGCCCAGGTCCTGGTTCCGGAAGGTCCGCTTCTTGAACCGGAACCGCCGGTGGACGTGCCCCGTCATAACCGTCATGTCCTGGAGGTGGCACTCGCCGCCCTCGTCGCAGACGGGGCAGTCGTGGGGATGATTCGTCATCAGCCATTCGATCACCGCGGCGCGGCAGGCCCGGGCCTCCCCATCTTCAACCGAGACCCGGAGGCCCTCCTCCACCCGCTCCATGCAGGCCATGACGATCTTCCCGCGGACGTCGTTTTCGTCCTTGAATTTCTTGACCGCGCACAGGCGGCAGGCGCCGACTGAACCCATGGCCGGGTGCCAGCAGAAGTAGGGCAGGTCTATGCCCGCCGACAGGATGGCGTCGAGCAGGCTCACGTCCGCCCGGACATCGTGCGGTCGGCCGTCGACAAAGATCCTGGCCATGTCTCACTTCCAGGGGCAGCGCCCCTCTTTGATGTGCCGCTCGAAATCCGGCCCGAAATGCTTGAGCGCGCTCTGCAGGGGCTCCATCGCGCCGGGAGCCAGGGCGCAAAAGGTGCGTCCCGGAGAGAGCCCGGAAGCATGATGGTTCAGCACGGCGAGGTCGTCCGGCTCCCCAAGCCCTTCCTCGATGGCCCGGAGCGTCTTCTCGACCCAGGGAAGTCCGTCCCGGCAGGGCGTGCACCAGCCGCAGGACTCCCGGGCGAAAAAAGTCTCAAGATTAAGCACAAAACCGACCGGGCAGGTACGGTCGTCGAGGACGATGATCGAGCCCGTCCCCAGGCGGCTCCCGGATTTCATCCCGTCGGAGAAATCCAGCCGGACGTCGAGCTGTTCGTCCACCAGGAAATCCGTTGATGCCCCGCCGGGCAGCAGGCCTCGAAATGTGAACCCCTCCCTCATCCCTCCGGCTTGGTCAGACAGGATCTCGCGGAGCGTCGTCCCCATGGGAAGCTCGTAAACCCCCGGCCGCTTGACCCGGCCGCTGATGCCGTAGAGCTTTGTGCCGCCATCACGCGTCCGGCTCAGGCGCAGGAACCACTCCGGCCCGTTCCGGATGATATGAGGCACGCAGCACAAGGTCTCGACGTTGTTGATGACCGTCGGCATCCCGAACAAGCCCGAGATCTGGGGGAAAGGGGGCCTGGCTCTGGGGACGGCCCGCTTGCCCTCGAGGGAGTTGAGAAGGCCGGTCTCCTCGCCGCACATGTACCTACCCGAGCCCGTGTGGATCAGCAGCTCCAGGCTGAAGCCGGATTTCAGGATGTTCCTGCCGAGATAGCCTGCGTCATAGGCTTCCCGCATTGCTTTTTCGAGGCGGGCGGCGGCTTTCTTGTATGCCCACCGCACAAAAATCCAGCCGATATCGGCCCGGACGGTGTAGGCGGCGATGATCAGGCCCTCGATGAGCTGGTGGGGATTCCCCTCGATAAGAAAGCGGTCTTTGAACGTGCCCGGCTCCATCTCGTCCGCGTTGGCCACGAGGTAGGCGGGATGCCGGGCGTCTTTTCCTGAAGTCATCAGGGCCCACTTCGTTGCTGTCGGAAAGCCGGCCCCGCCCCGGCCCATGAGGTTGGCGGTCCTGATGGACTCGAGGATGGCCTCAGGCGCCATCCCGCCGAGCGCCCTACGCAGGGGCACGTATCCGCCGGTCTTTTCGTACTCCGCCAGGCTCAACGCCTCCCCTCCGGGGCGGATGTGCTGCGTCAGAGGGCGTTCCATCGGCCTTCCTTCACGGGTATTTTTCGAGCATCGCCTCGAGCCCGTCGGGCGTGACATCGACGTAAAGGTCGTTATCGACCATCACGGCCGGCGCCCGGTCGCAGGCCCCGAGGCAGCAGACGGGAAGAACGGTGAACCGCGAGTCGGCCGTCGTCTCCCCCACCCCGATGCCCAGCCGGGAGCGCAGCCGGTCGAGGATTCCCCCGTATCCTGTGACCCAGCAGCTGATGCTGTCGCAGATCAGGATCACGTGACGGCCGACCGGCTTCCTGAAGATCATGTTGTAGAACGTCGCGACGCCGTCGAGCTCGTCGGGCGACAGGCCGACGGCCGCGGCCACATCGCGGACCGCCTCGTCGGAGACCCAGCCCCGCCGTTCCTGGATGACGCGCAGGGCTTCGAGACACCCCGCTTTCCGGCCGGGGAACTTCCCCAGGGCGGCCTCGATTTCGCGCCGTTCGTCAGCAGTGAGCATGGATTGACTTTCTCTCCCCCCTAACGGTCCACATCGGCCAGCACATAATCCAGGCTCCCCAGGATGGCCATCAGGTCGGGAAGCGTGTGGCCCCGGCAAATTAGAGACAGCATCTGGATATGAGGGAAGGAGGGAGTCCTGATCCTGACCCGGTAGGGCGCCGTCCCGCCATCGCTGACCAGGTAGTAGCCGTTATTGCCCTTGGCGGACTCAATGCCCTGGAAAGCCTCCCCCGCCGGCATGACCGGCCCCCAGCTCACGCCCAGGAAATGGCCGATCAACGTCTCGATATCCAGCAGGGTCCGGTCCTTCGAAGGGGGCGTGGCCAGCGGGTGCCTCGACTTGTATGGCCCGGAAGGCATGTTGTCGAGGCACTGCTTTATGATGCGCAGGCTTTGGCGCATTTCCTCGACGCGGACCGCCGCGCGGTCATAGCAGTCGCCGCTTCGGCCGGTCGGGATGTCGAACTCGAACCTTTCATAGCCGGAGTATGGCCGCTTTTTGCGGAAATCCCACTCCAGGCCGCAGGCGCGCAGCCCCGGTCCGGTCATTCCCCACTCGACGGCCGTTCGCGCATCCAAGGCCCCGACGCCGACGGTCCGGCCCCTGAAGATACTGTTATTCATGACCAGGCCGTCGTACTCCCTGAGCCGCTTGGGAAAGTCGGCAACAAAATCCGCCACCAGCCGTTCCCATCCCGTGGGAAGATCCTGCGCCAGGCCGCCGATTCGGAACCAGTTGGGATGCATGCGCGCCCCAGTGATGGCCGCCACGATATCAAGGATGCGCTCCCGGTCCGTAAACATGTAGAAAACGGGCGAGAGCTGCCCCAAGTCCTGGGCCATGGTGCCATACCAGACGAGGTGGCTGGCGAGACGGAAGAGCTCGCAGAGCATAACGCGGGCAACGACGGCCTTGTCGGGAACGTCGACCCCGGCCATCTTTTCCGCCGCCAGCACATAAGCGAGGTTGTTCATCACCCCGCTGAGGTAATCGATGCGGTCCGTGTAGGGGATGAAGGTGTGCCAGGTCTGGCGCTCCGCCATCTTCTCCGCGCCCCGGTGGTGAAAACCGATGTCGCAGACGGCGTCCAGGATTTCCTCGCCGTCGAGCTGGGCGATGATGCGCAAGATGCCGTGAGTGCCCGGATGGTGCGGCCCGATGTTGAGAAACATGAATTCGCTGTCCTCGCCCTCGCGCGTCATGCCCCACTCCTCTGGCTTGAACTCGAGCGCCCGCTGCTCGGCGAGCTGCCTGTCCTCAGGCAGGCTGAACGGCCCCATCTCGGTCGCCCGGGCGGGATGCTCCTTGCGCAGGGGATGGCCCTGCCAGGAGGCCGGCATCAGCAGCCGCCGAAGGTTGGGATGGCCGACGAACCTGATGCCGAACATGTCGAAGACCTCCCGCTCGTACCAGTTGGCGGAGGGCCAAAGGCCGGTGACGCTCGGCAGGGAGGGATACTCGCCGTCCAGGGCGGTTTTGATACGGATATCCTCGTTCCGCTCGAAGGAAAGGAGGTGGTAGACGGCCGTGAAATCAGCGCCTTCCGTGGCCCGTCGGTCACGCCGGTTTCTCTCGTCGACAGCCGTGAGGTCATAGAGCATGCGAAAAGGCCGGTCCACCTCTTCCTTGAGGAAGCTGAGGAGCTCGACGATCTTGGGCGCGGGAACGCGGAGCGTCGTCAGCCCATCAAGGGTCCTTTCCGGAAAGACCGCGGCGTTCCCTAACCGGCGAATCAGAACGTCGACAATGCCCGGCTCGCGCGATGTCGCCTCGTTTTTCGCCATGTCTTCGTCCATGACGCGCCCTGGGTTCAGATTTCGTCCGCGGTCTTGAAAACGGTCATCCTCCGCCGCCTCTCCCGGAGCTCGGCCTTCATGGAAAGCTGGGGAGGCTTCCGCACCACCTGAGGGCCGGCCACCCAGCTCAGCGGCCTCTTCTCCAGCCCGACCGACCGCTGGAGAAGCATCAACCCCTCCAGGAAGGCGTCGGGCCGGGGCGGGCAGCCCGGCACATAGACGTCCACGGGGAGGAACTTGTCCACGCCCTGGACAACGCTGTAGATATCGTACATGCCTCCCGAGTTCGCGCAGGAACCCATGGAAATCACCCAGCGGGGTTCCCTCATCTGATCGTAAAGCCGCCGGATGACCGGGGCCATCTTGATGAAAACGGTGCCGGCGATGACCATCAGGTCGGCCTCCCGGGGCGTCCCCCGAATGACCTCGGCGCCGAACCGGGCGGCGTCGTAGCGGCTGGTGAGGCTCGTGGCCATTTCCACGTAGCAGCAGGAGAGCCCGAAATTGAACGGCCAGATGGAGTTCTTGCGTCCCCAGGCCAGGAGGTCCTGGAGCCGGCTCAGGAGCACGTTCCGGCTGACGGCCTGCTCGAAGGAGCGGTCAAACTCTTTCATCGTCTCTCCAGGGGAATTTCGGGCGCCCCGGGTGGACCCGAAGTCCTCTTGGGCCTGGCGACAAAGTCCAGGCCGCCCGAGCGCCCGAGATAGAAAATCATCAGCAGCAGCATGAGCGAAAACACCAGGACCCCGATGTAAGCCTCCCAGCCAAGTTCCCGGAAGGCAACCGCCCAGGCAAAAAGGAATACCGCTGCGATGTCGAAGATGACAAAGAACATGGCCACGAGGTAGAACCGGACGGAAAACCGAAGCCTGGCGGAGCCGGTGGTCGAGACGCCGGATTCGTACGGCTGGGAGGGCTCGCGGTCACTTCGTCGCTGGCCCAGGATGGAGGATATGGCGATGATCGCCGCCACCAAAAAAATGACCAAGAGCGCATAAACCAGCAGCGGCCAGGCAGAGCCGGGGCCGGCGCCCGCAGAGTTCATGAGCGGTCTCCCTCTTCCGGCAACAGCTCCAACAAATGTGCCATTCCTTGAAACTGTGTCACAATTTTAACTTGTTTTCAACCCGTCGCCGGGAGAGTTGCGACCAGGAGCGATCCGCCCCCAAAAAAAATATCCCTGGGCCGGCACGGATCGTGGCCACGAACGCCTCGGGGGATCCCGCGCGGCAGGATTCGATTCCAGCGGGACAAGAAAATTCCCTTTATTCTGAAGGATAATTGACGACTCGCCCGGCGGGCCGCGCGCCTGTCCGCGCTATGCGTAGTAGGCGATCTCGGGCAGACTCTGGATGCGCCGGCTGTAGCTTTTCATCGAATACCAGAAAAAGCTCGTGGAATGGGGAGAATCATCCGACCAGGACAGCTCGAGGTTCTGAAGTTCCTCCCTATGGATATTTTGCTCCAGCTTGATCCGGCTGATGATTGTCATCAGGTCATCGACCGAGTTGTCGTCGAACCAGATCAGGGCGGGGCTCAGGGCGCTGGCCACCCGGAGGAACTCCTCGTTCCTGTCTGGAAGAACTACGACAACCGCCAAGTTCTGGGGAATGCCGGGCTTGAGCGCGAGTTCGACGAGATCATCCTCGCCATCCACGATGATAATGACCACCCCAGTCGAATGGACTCTCTTGAGGCCTGCCTTGAGGGCCGGGATGGTGTGAAAAAGCCTCGTCGATTCCTCCGGGAATCGCGCCTGAACCAGCCCAAGTATCTTATTGCCATGGGCTTCATATTTTGGAGTGAAGAAGACTGAGTTCATCTTGTGCCTCCGTCCCTTGTGATCATCGGGTTAAACCCTGCGTTGAACCTTTGTTCAAGAAACGTGCCAAGTCCTCAAGGGGGATTTCATCCCGTCCATATAAGGGGAAAAGGGCAATCCGGGCCGGAAGAAAAACGAAATCGGCTGCGTCATCGCGCCGCATGGCGCCGGTTTTGTCCTGCCGGACAGGACGGGACAGGACGGGGCAATTGACAAAAGCGCGGCTGGCCCGTAGCTTTAAGAATAAAGATACGCATGATGGATAACTCCGAGGAGGGAAAATGAAGAACAGAATCAGCGTCGACCCGTACACCAAGATCGTGCTTACGGTCATCGCCCTCAGCCTCGTCTGGCTGTGTCTGACCAACGCGAGGTCCGTGGCCCCGCTTGGAGCGCAGGCGCGGGAGCTCGTCGACATCCGGATCCGGGCGATCGACCGGTTGCCGGCTTCCCGGTGGGACGCGGTCAGCGTCGAAGCCGACGAAGCCCTGCCCACCGAAGTCCGGAACGAGAAGTCCATCCCGGTCTTTGTCACGAACCCGATGGTCCCGGTGGACATCAAGCAGGCCACGGTCAAGGAGAGCCTGACGCCTCTGGAAAGAAAATAGGGGGTGTGGGTTACTTAAGCCACTGATCGAGCCAGCCCAGCACGGTCTCGTGCCACTGGATCGAGTTAGCGGGCTTCAGCACCCAGTGGTTCTCGTCCGGAAAATACAGGAATTTGCTGGGGATGCCCAGCCGCTGAAGCGCCGAGAAGGTCGACATCCCTTGGCTGTCCACGATGCGATAGTCCCGTCCGCCATGGACTACGAACATGGGCGTTTTCCAGTTCTTGACGAAATTCACCGGGTTCTGCTTTTCGTAGCCCTGGGGGTTCGTCCACGGCGTGCCCTGGTGGTCCCACTCCGGGAACCAGAGCTCCTCGGTGTCGAAGTAGGCCGCCCTCTCGTCAAGGTTGCCGTCATGGTTAACCAGGCACTTGAACCGGTCCGGCCAGTTGCCGGCGATCCAATTGATCATGTAGCCACCGTAAGAGGCGCCCAAGGCGCCCACCCGCGCCCCGTCCATCCAGGGATACCTGGCGAGCGCGGCGGCCAATCCCTTCTGGAGGTCGCCGAGCGGCTTCCCGCCCCAGTCGCCCCGGATCGAGTCGCAGAACGCCTGACCGTAGCCTACGGAGCCGTGGAAGTCGACCATGACCGCGGCATAGCCCGCTCCGGCGTAGGCCTGGGGATTCCACCGGTAATGGAAATCGTTCCCGAATGAACCTTGGGGTCCGCCGTGGATGAGAAAGGCCACCGGGTATTTTTTCGCCGCGTCGAAATCGACGGGCTTGACGATGTAGCCGTAAACGGTCTCGTTGTTCCAGCCCTTGAAGCTGAACTGTTCCGGCTCGCCCATCCGGACGGCCGCGACCTTCCCGGCGTTGACGCGGGTAACCGCCCGCTCGCCGGTGCCGTCGTTTTTGACCGAGTAGATTTCGGCGGGCGACTTGAGCGTATTGCGCTCGAAAATGATCCCTTCCGCCGCCGGCGCGAACCCCCCGACGGTTCCCTGCTCGACGATCGTCCGGGCCTGGCCGGTCTTAGTGTCGACCGCGAAAAGCGAGGTCTGGCCCTTGTTCGGGGCCGTCGCCAGGAGCTCTTCGCCGCCGGCCGACCAGCGCAGCGCGGCGACTGAAAAATCCCAGCCTTCCGTGAGCACGCGCCCTTCGCCATCGGGCCAGGGCCTGAGCACGATGCGGAAGCGGTCGGCCTCATATCCGGGCCGGGACATGGCAAGATAAGCCAAGGTCTTTCCGTCCGGGGAGAAGGCGGGCATGGTGTCCCAGGCCTTGTTCGCCGGCGTCAGCGACTGCGGCGGCTTCGACCCGTCCGCGGGCGCAAAAAAAAGGTCGAAATCTGTGGACCAGGCTTCCTCTCGGCCGGCATCGCGCGCCGCAAAGACCAGGCCCTTGCCATCCGGGGTGAAAGCGATCTCCTCCGGGCCGCCGAAGGGCCTGCTGGGCGTGTCGGCGTCCATCGCCGGCATCAGGTCTCTGGCCTCGCCTCCCTTTTTCGAGGCGACGAAAAGATGCGAGCGCCGGCCGTCGCTCCAGGTGTCCCAATGACGGAGGAAGAGCTTTTCGAAGAGCTGGCCGGTTGCTTTCTGCTTCTCGGCCAACGCCAGCTTTTTGGCGGACTCGGCGGGGGTCATTCCCGGGAAGACCTCCATGGTGAACGCCAGGAGCTCTCCGGCCTGGGCGACGACCAGGTTCCCGACGTCGAGCGGCAGGTCGGTCACCCGCTCCGCCTCTCCCCCGTCGAGCTTGATCCGCCAGACCTGCGATGACCCGGAGCGGCTCGACAAAAAGAAGATGCACTTGCCGCACGGGGACCAGCGCGCGTTCGAGTCCGATGCCGGGTGTGAGGTGAGCCGTCTGAGGTTTTTCCCGTCCCCGCCCACGAGCCAGATGTCGGTCCGGCCGCGGTTCGCCTCGAGGTCGGTCTCGCGGAGGGTGAAGACAACCCACCGGCCGTCCGGGGACACCTGGGTGTCGGAGATCCGGTCCATGGCCAGCATGTCATGCACCGTGAGCGGATGCGCGGCGGCCGGCTGGGCCTGAGCCGAAAAAGCCGGGGCGCCGGCCAAAACAAGGAGAGTCAATGCAATCGAGGGGTGACGTTTCTTC